>Ga0164306_10000024_pt1 | contig 63835 bp, 57 predicted proteins | sample Whisoiple_242_MG_FD_110213 | JGI IMG/M metagenome (GOLD analysis project Ga0164306, IMG submission 110213) | Soil microbial communities amended with fresh organic matter from upstate New York, USA - Whitman soil sample_242_MG | ecosystem: Environmental > Terrestrial > Soil > Unclassified >... | reverse complement strand
TTACGGCATTCTTATTACCATCGCTGCAGCCATCGTAATGTGGTTTATTTTGAATAAAACAGCTAAGGGCTTCGAGCTAAGAGCTGTTGGTTTTAATCAACATGCTTCACAGTATGCAGGAATAAATGTAGGCCGAAACATTGTGTTATCCATGGCGATTTCAGGCGCTTTTGCCGGGCTTGCCGGGGCAATGGAAGGGCTTGGAACATTTCAGTATATGGGCACATTCACTGCGTTTACGGGTACGGGGTTTGACGGTATCGCCGTAGCTCTTTTAGGAGCTAACAGCGCAATTGGAATTTTATTAGCTTCATTCTTTTTCGGAGGATTGCAAACTGCGGCTCCTCAAATGAACTTTATGACAGGCGTACCGTCTGAATTAATTCAAATTGTCATTGCGCTTATTATCTTTTTTGTTGCATCTAGTTATTTAATTCGCTGGGTGCTTGGCCGTGCAGGCAAGGGGGGAGCAAAATGAACTTCTTAGAGGTGTTAGCCATTATTATTCCAGCGGCGCTTTATTCAGCTGCACCGCTTATCTTTACCGCGCTCGGAGGGATATTTAGTGAACGTTCTGGGGTCGTGAACATCGGATTAGAAGGGCTGATGATGTTTGGCGCGTTCACAGGTATTGTTTCAACCCTTTTACTTCAGGATTCATTAGGTGCTTGGGCCCCGTGGGTAGCGATAGTAATTGCGGCTGTTGTTTGCGCTGTGTTTTCGCTGATTCATGCTGTTGCAAGTATTACATTAAAAGCAGATCAAACTGTAAGTGGTGTAGCGCTGAATTTTCTAGCTGCGGGTCTTTCAATCTTTTTAATCAAAAAGATTTTTGGGAAAGGACAAACAGATTTTATCCAATTCCGTATCGATAAAGTAAGTATTCCAGGTCTATCAGACATTCCAGTAATCGGTAAAATTCTGTTTTCGAATGTTCCTATTACGTCTTATATTGCAATTGCGCTAGCTTTTGCTGTATGGTACATCATTTATAAAACGCCGTTTGGTCTTCGTCTTCGTTCAGTTGGTGAACACCCAATGGCAGCAGACACGATGGGGATCAAAGTTGTGAGAATGCGTTACGTTGGCGTTATGATTTCCGGAATGTTAGCTGGAATCGGCGGCGCGGTGTATGCTACATCTATCGCTACAAACTTTGCAGCGGGAACGATTGCTGGACAAGGTTTCCTTGCTATTGCAGCTATGATTTTTGGAAAATGGCATCCTATTGGTGCTTTAGGTGCAGCCATGTTTTTCGGGTTAGCACAGTCTTTGAGTATCACGGGAGCTCAGATTCCGGTTATTCAAGATATCCCATCCGTCCTTTTAACCATTGCACCGTACGTATTAACAATCTTAGCACTTACTGGTTTTGTAGGACGTGCTGAGGCTCCTAAAGCGCTAGGCGTTCCTTATGAAAAAGGCCGCCGCTAATAAATCCTCTATACGAGGTCTAACAATGACTAAAGTTGGATAAATATAGAAGGTGGAGACAAAGGAATCATATTCTTTTCTCCGCCTTTTTTTCATTGAGAGAAAGAATATGAAAAGAAATGAGGAAGCGCGCGGCAAGTTACTTGAAAATGTTTCCTTGAATTCGATATAGTGGTTATAAGACTAAAATTAGCGTTAAAGATTCAAAATAGAAGTATTGTCTAGTTAATACATCAAAATTTAAAAGGAGGTTTATATATGAAATTATTGACTGAACAAAAACATGAACTAGAAGGATTGACTGTTCACACCATTCAAACAGCTAAGTACAAAACAAACACGTTCATTTTAAAACTAAATGCCCCTTTAGATAAGAAAACGGTGACAATGCGTGCCCTTTTACCTTATGTGCTTCAAAGCGCTACCGAGTCGCTGCCGTCTACGACAAAGCTTCGTACATATTTAGATGAGCTTTATGGTGCTACTTTACAAGTAGACTTAACAAAAAAAGGTGATAACCACGATATTACGATTCGCATTGATATAGCGAATGAAAAATATTTGAAAGATTCAACTCCGCTTTTGCAAAAAGCGTTAGCGCTTCTTGGCGATATTTTATTAAAGCCAGCAGTTGAAGGGGACTCTTTTTTAAAGGATATTATGACAAAAGAAAAGCGTTCGCTTCGTCAGAGAATTCAAGCCGTATTTGATGATAAAATGCGCTATGCTAATTTAAGATTAGTCGAAGAAATGTGTAAGGAAGAACCTTACTCTTTACATGTAAACGGTCAAATTGACGACGTGGAAGAAATTACAGGTGAAAGTTTGTACGCCTATTATCAGCAGGTGTTAAAAGAAGATGCCATTCACCTTTATGCTATTGGAGATTTGCAAGTCGAAGAGGTTTTACAAACAGTAAAAGAAACATTTACGTTACCAAAGCGCGAGCAAAAAGACATTGAAGATTCTATTACGTCTAAAGATATCTCAAAAGTAAATGAAGTAGTGGAAAAACAAGAAGTAAAACAAGGGAAATTAAATATTGGCTACCGCACAAATGTTGTGTACGGAGATAGACAGTATTTTGCTCTGCAAGTATTTAACGGTATATTCGGAGGTTTCTCACATTCTAAGCTATTTATCAATGTGCGTGAAAAAGCAAGCTTAGCCTATTATGCCGCTTCAAGGGTAGAAAGTCATAAGGGATTACTGATGGTCATGTCGGGTATTGATGCTAAAAATTACGACCAAGCCGTGACCATTATTAAAGAACAAATGCAGGAGATGAAGCAAGGGTCGTTCACAGACGGCGAAATCGCTCAAACAAAAGCCGTCATTCACAATCAGCTGCTTGAAACGGTGGATACTCCACGAGGACTAGTAGAGGTTATGTATCATAATGAATTAACAGGCAAAGACATTTCAATTGACGAATACTTAAAGCATATTGATGCGGTATCTAAGCAGGAAATTATTAAAGTGGCTGAGAAAATTGAAATGGATACAATTTATTTCTTAACAGGAACGGGCGGTGAAGAAAATGGAGAAAATTGAATTTTCGCAGCTTCAGGAACAGCTGTATCATGAAAAAATGGATAACGGGCTGCAGGTATATATTTTGCCAAAGCCGGAGTTTAACAAAACGTTTGCTACCTTTACAACGAACTACGGATCGATTGACAATCAATTCGTACCACTAAATGAAAATGAAATGACAAAAGTTCCGGACGGAATTGCACACTTTTTAGAGCATAAATTATTTGAAAAAGAAGACGGGGATGTCTTTCAGCAGTTTAGTAAACAAGGTGCTTCGGCCAATGCATTTACTTCTTTTACCCGCACAGCTTACTTATTCAGCTGTACGTCAAATTTTGAGGAAAACCTTGAAACATTAGTGGACTTTGTACAAGAGCCGTACTTCTCAGAAAAAACGGTCGAAAAAGAAAAAGGCATTATCGGTCAAGAAATTACAATGTATGACGACAATCCGGACTGGCGCTTGTATTTTGGTACCATTCAAAATATGTACAAAAACCACCCTGTTAAAATTGATATTGCCGGCACGATCGAATCGATTTCACATATTAATAAAGATTTGCTGTATACATGCTATGAAACGTTCTACCATCCAAGCAACATGCTGTTGTTCATTGTAGGCCCTGTTGATGCGGAAAAGGTAATGAAGCAAGTTCGAGACAATCAGCAGAAAAAAGATTATAAAGAAATATCTGACATACAGCGTCACTTTGACGAAGAGCCTGAAACGGTGGATCAAGAAAAACAAGTACTAAAAATGCCGGTGCAGTCTTCTAAATGTATGGTGGGTCTAAAAGCGAAAAATCCGCAGCGTTCAGGTGGAGAAATGCTTAAATATGAGTTAGCAATGAATATTATCTTAGATTACGCATTTGGCAAAAGCTCTTCGTACTATGAGGAGTTATATGCAGACGGGCTCATTGATGAAACATTTGCTTATGATTATACGGAGGAAAGAGGATTTGGTTTTGCTCTTATTGGGGGAGATACGGACCAACCCGAGCAGCTGTATGATCGAGTTAAACAAATTTTACTTGAAATGAAAACAAAATCACTAACAGAAGAAGAACTTGAACGTATCCGTAAAAAGAAAATCGGCGGATTTTTACGTTCATTAAACTCACCTGAGTTTATCGCTAATCAGTTTACACGCTATGCATTTAATGATATGAATTTATTTGATATTGTTGAAACGCTGGAAAAACTGAAGGTGAACGAAATAAAAGATGTGCTAAACGAGATTATTGATGAAAAGAACTTTACGGTTTGTGAAGTAGTACCTAAATAAAGATGATTGTTGCCAAAAAAGCTGATGTTCATCAGCTTTTTTGCATGTAAAGGAGAGAAGGTTATGGAGAAATTTGCCCTTGTGACAGGTGCAAGCGGAGGAATTGGCACAGCGATTGCTAAGCAATTAGCTGAGGATGGATATTCGCTTATTTTGCATTACCATCAACGAAGAGACAGAATAGAGGCGCTTGCACATGAGCTTGCTGAAAAGGTAAAAACCGTGTTTACGGTACAAGCGGATTTATCATGTAAAGAGGGAGTGGAGAAGTTTTTAGAGGAAATCATTGTTCCGGTAGAAGTTATTATTCATAACAGCGGACGAAGCGTTAGCGGGTTAATGACAGATACTCCGGCAAAAGAAACCGAAGAAATGATCTATCTTCACATCACGGCTCCCTTTGTTATTACCAAAGCTTTATTACCTAAAATGATTAGTGCTAAAAGCGGACAAATCATCATGATTTCTTCCGTTTGGGGACTTACAGGAGCTTCATTTGAAGTCCTTTATTCAATGGTAAAAGGTGCACAAAATACGTTTGTAAAAGCTTTGGCAAAAGAGGTTGCACTAAGTGGGATTCGAGTAAATGGAGTTGCGCCCGGAGCGATTGAAACGGATATGATGGCCGGCTATTCAAAAGAAGAGGTCAAAGAGCTGGCTGAAGAGATCCCTTTAGGAAGAATAGGATATCCAAAAGAAGTGGCAGATGCAGTTTCATACTTAATATCTTCACGAGCTTCCTACATAACGGGACAAATATTATCGGTTAATGGCGGTTGGTACATATAAAGTGTGCATAAAATCAAAAACACGGTACAAACTATGATATGAATAAACCTTAAGGAGGGCTACTCATGTCAGTATTAGAAAACTGGGATAGCTGGAAAGATTTTTTAGGCGACCGTTTACATCATGCGCAAAACGAAGGAATGCAAGAAGAAGTTATTCATGATCTTGCTTATCAAATTGGTGGATATTTAGCAAACCAAGTTGATGCAAAAAATGATCAAGAGCGAATTTTAGCAGACCTTTGGAGCGTTGCTTCTAAAGAAGAGCAGCATGCGATTGCGAGCAGCATGGTGAAATTAGTTCAAAATAACGGATCAGTAAAATAAGTTATCGTTTTTAAAAAGGAGCTAATTCACCGCATGTGAAAGCTCCTTTTTTCTTAGAAATAAATAGTACAAATAAATAAGCGCTTACATACATAACAAATGTAGAACTACTTGTCTTTAGGGTTTATAATATAATGGAAATCATTTATAGTTAAACTAGGTGAAAAAAAGGGGGCACCTCTCGAAGGCCAGCCAAGAAATGGGAGGGGTTTGATGGAGAAAATTGAGTGGTATTTAGAATATCAGATACAAAAAAATCGTCCGGGTCTTTTAGGTGATATTTCATCGCTTCTTGGAATGTTGTCAATTAATATTGTCACAATTAACGGAGTGGATGATATTCGCCGTGGATTATTGCTGCGCTGTGATTCACATGAGCAAATAGACAGGCTTGAATCTATTTTAAAAACAATGGATAATATCATTGTGACAAAAATGAGACCGCCTAAATTGCGTGATAAGTTAGCAGTGCGTCACGGTCGCTATATTCAGCGGGACGCAGATGATAAAAAGACGTTCCGTTTCGTAAGAGATGAATTAGGTTTGCTCGTAGATTTTATGGCGGAACTGTTTAAACAAGACGGTCATAAGCTTATCGGCATTCGAGGTATGCCGCGAGTAGGCAAAACCGAATCCATTGTAGCAGCTAGCGTATGTGCGAACAAAAGGTGGCTTTTTGTGTCTTCTACACTCTTAAAACAAACGATTCGCAGTCAGCTTATTGCTGACGAATACAACGCTGATAATATTTTTATTATTGACGGGATTGTATCGACAAAACGCGCGAATGAAAAGCACTGGCAGCTTGTTCGAGAAGTAATGAATGTACCCGCGACAAAAATTGTGGAGCATCCGGATGTATTTGTACAAAATACCGAGTATTCGTTAGATGATTTTGCCTACATTATTGAAATAAGAAACGACCCCAATGAGAAAATTACATATGAAATAATGGAAGGTCCTCAAATGTTTCAAGACGGTGGATTATCGATGTTTGATTTTTAGCATAATTGGTAGGTGTTAGCATTGACAGAGTTAGGACAAAGGTTAAGACAAGAACGAGAAAGCAAAGGATTGTCGTTAGAGGATTTACAAAAACTAACGAAAATTCAAAAACGCTATTTACTTGGCATTGAAGAAGGCAATTATGAGGTTATGCCGGGGAAATTTTACGTACGAGCGTTTATTAAGCAATACTGCGAAGCAATTGGGTTGGACACAGATGCTATTTTTGAAGAATACAAATCAGACATTCCTTCAACTCAAACAGAAGACATGCCGCAGCAGCTTTCGCGCGTTCGCAGCCGCAAAGAAATTCCTCAGCATACAAAAGGAGTTTCAAAAGCATATGACTACCTTCCAACTGTTCTAGTGGTGGCGGGAGTTGTAGTTGTTGGGATTATTATTTGGGTAATCGCTCAAAATATCGTCTCGGATAAAAACAAGGAGCAGGCTAACCAAGAAGCTCCAAACAGCGAAGTTCAGCAGTCTAACACGCAGGAAGAAACGAATGAAACTACTGCAAAAAATGACAATAGCAAGTCAGAAGATGAACAAAGTGCTGCTGATAAGAAAGAAAAAGAAAAAGCTGAAAAAGAAAAAGCCGCAAAAGAAAAAGCTGAGAAAGAAAAAGCTGAAAAAGAAAAGAAAGACAGCGGTAAACAAGAATACAAGGAAGTTCAAAAAACAGGCAGAAGTGCTACGTATGCTCTTTCCGGTACAGATGCATTTAATCTAGAAGTAACATCCACTCAAGCAGATACTTGGTTAGATGTGAAAAATGGAAAAGGAAATGCTTTCTTTAGCTCCATTCTAAAAAAAGGTGAAACAAAAGAATTTGATTTGACGAAAGAAACTGAAGCTCGTGTCAACATCGGTTATTCACCTGGAGTAGAGTTAAAAGTAAATGGAAAAGCGGTTGACTTGCCGTTTGATTCATCCAAGCAAGTTCGACAAGTTGTAACGATTCAATATCAGCCGGCAGAAGCACAGTAAACACCCTGTTTTAAAAAGTGATCAGGGTGTAAATAAAGATAATATGTGAATTAATCACTCATTCACGCTATAATAAAACCAAAGCCGTGCAAACAATTTCGTTTGCACGCTTTCAGTTTGTAACAGTAATTGGAGGCAGAAGAAGTGAATTTACCAAACAAGATTACCATTTCGCGGATTTTCCTAATTCCCGTATTCCTCATTTTTATGATGGTGCCGCTACCATTTGGCACAGTGGAGGCAGCAGGAAAAGAGATTCCGATCGCTCACCTATTAGGGGCAGCATTATTTATTATTGCATCTACAACAGACTGGATTGACGGATACTATGCCCGAAAGTACGACTTAGTCACGAACTTGGGCAAATTTTTAGATCCACTAGCAGACAAGCTATTGGTTTCAGCTGCGCTTGTAGCTATTGTTGACTTAGATTTAATTGCAGGTGCAGGATGGGCTGCTATCATCATTATTAGCCGTGAATTTGCTATCACTGGTTTAAGACTTGTACTAGCAGGGGAAGGGGAAGTTGTAGCAGCAAATATGTTAGGTAAAATTAAAACATGGACTCAAATTTTAGCTATTTCAGCTATTCTGTTGTATAACTTGCCTTTTGAATGGGTTTCCATTCCATTTGCTAGCGTAATGCTTTGGATCTCAGTGATTTTTACGGTTATTTCAGGCTGGGACTACTTTGCTAAAAACAAACAGGCTTTTGTTAACTCAAAATAAGTAAGATGGAGATGATATGATGAACGCTGAAATTATTGGAGTCGGCTCTGAGCTGCTGCTTGGACAAATTGCCAATACAAACGCTCAGTATTTATCGAAAAAATTAGCCGAACTTGGAATTAATGTTTACTATCATACGGTAGTAGGAGATAATGCACAGCGCTTAAAAGAAGTGATTGCTACAGCTCAAACGCGTGCAGAGTTAATTATTTTCACAGGCGGGCTTGGTCCTACAAAAGATGATTTAACAAAAGAAACAATTGCGAGTGTGCTAGGAGTAGAGCTGACAACAAATGCAGAAGCACTTGAAAGCATTGAAGCCTATTTCAAACAGTCAAATCGTGTCATGACACCTAACAATAAAAAACAGGCAATTGTGCTAGAAGGTTCGGCAGTGCTCCCTAACGATTACGGAATGGCTCCAGGTATGGGGCTTACGGTAGAGGGAAAACACTATATGCTATTTCCCGGGCCACCAAAAGAGCTTTATCCAATGTATGAATCGTATGGTCAAGAATTTTTAGCTCAAAAGCTTGAATTAAAAGAAAGTATTGAATCACGTGTTCTTCGCTTTTTCGGAATAGGAGAATCACAGCTTGAGACGGAAATTGAAGATTTGCTTGATGCGCAAACCAACCCGACGATTGCGCCGCTAGCAGGAGATGGAGAAGTGACGCTTCGCTTAACTGCTAAGCACGCTAATGCTGCTGAAGCACAGCGCATGTTAGACGAAGTGGAAAAAACCATTTCAGAGCGCGTAGGCGAGTATTTATATGGATACGAAGCAACTTCTTTACATAATGAATTGGTAAAAGAATTAACGGCACAAGGATTAACGATTGCTTCAGCCGAAAGTTTAACCGGCGGTTTATTCAGCGAACGTTTAACAACTGTTTCAGGTTCTGGAGAAGCTGTAAAAGGCAGCCTGGTCGCCTATCATTATGAAATCAAGCAAAATATTCTCGGAGTGAGCGAACACACGCTGAATCAGTACGGAGCCGTTAGCGAGCAGTGCGCGGCTGAAATGGCTCAGCGTATTCAACAGTTATACAAAACGGATATTGGCATCGGGTTTACAGGTGTAGCTGGGCCCTCCAAACAAGAAGGCCATCCTGTAGGAACAGTATATATAGGGGTAGCCTATAAAGATCAAGCTCCTCAAGTTTACAGCCTGCAGCTATCTGGAAGCCGCCAGGGGATTCGTTCACGAACGGTTAATTATGGCTGTCATTACGTATTAAAGATGATAAAGAAATAAAGAAAAAAGGCTGTTTGGTTTTTCCAAAACAGCCTTTTTTTTATAAAATAATAAACGAACATTTATTCGCTTTTTGCTTGTCAAACGACTCGAAAACTAGTATAGTAAGTTATAGAAAGTTGTTAATTCGACATTGCTACTACATCGTAGTAAGTTTGCAGTTTATAGATGATTTCAAAGAGATAGAGGAGGAAATTGAGTGAACGATCGTCAAGCAGCCCTTGATATGGCTTTAAAACAAATTGAAAAGCAATTTGGTAAAGGTTCAATTATGAAATTAGGTGAACAAACGGAAAAAAGAATTTCTACAATTCCAAGTGGTTCATTAGCGTTAGATATAGCTTTAGGTGTAGGTGGATATCCACGTGGACGTGTAGTTGAAGTATACGGTCCAGAAAGCTCAGGTAAAACAACAGTTGCTCTTCATGCGATTGCAGAAGTTCAACAGCAGGGCGGACAGGCTGCATTTATCGATGCGGAGCACGCGTTAGATCCTGTATATGCTCAAAAATTAGGTGTGAATATTGATGAGCTATTATTATCTCAGCCTGATACGGGAGAACAAGCGTTAGAAATCGCTGAAGCTTTAGTTCGAAGCGGTGCCGTAGATATTATCGTTGTTGACTCAGTAGCAGCATTAGTGCCAAAAGCGGAAATTGAAGGAGAAATGGGAGACTCTCACGTGGGTCTACAAGCTCGTTTAATGTCTCAAGCATTGCGTAAACTATCTGGAGCTATCAACAAGTCTAAAACAATCGCTATCTTTATTAACCAAATTCGTGAAAAAGTCGGCGTTATGTTTGGTAACCCTGAAACAACTCCTGGTGGACGTGCGCTTAAATTCTATTCTTCAGTGCGTCTAGAAGTACGTCGTGCAGAGCAGTTAAAGCAAGGAAACGATATTGTAGGTAACAAAACAAGAATTAAAGTTGTGAAAAACAAAGTAGCTCCGCCTTTCCGTGCTGCTGAAGTAGATATTATGTACGGAGAAGGTATTTCAAAAGAGGGTGAAATTTTGGATATCGCTTCTGAACTAGATATTGTTCAAAAAAGTGGATCTTGGTATTCATATAATGACGAGCGTCTAGGTCAAGGTCGTGAAAATGCAAAACAATTCTTAAAAGAAAATACTGATATTCGTCAGGAAATTGCGGGACAAGTGCGTGAACATCATGGTTTAGACCAAGATGGAGAGCCAGCTCCTGAGGATGACGATCAAGGCGATTTAAATATTTAATTTGCTGCGAGATAAAAAAAGACTCCTCTATTTCAAAGAAGGGGTCTTTTTTTTGTAAAAATTGTTAATGCTAGAAAAGTAACATACGAAATTTCAATATATACTGTAGAGGCAGGCTTGACAATAAAAATGCACAGATTTACAATTAAGATGTATATTTTCCCTTTTTAAAACATTTTAGCGTTTAAAAGCCTTTGTGTGTATATTGAAAGGTGAATACGATGTACATGCCGACATGAAATTTAAAACTTACAAGTTTATAGCAAGGGGAGGTGAAATGATGGATACTAATACAATCATCTTCGCTTTGCTTGGCCTAATCGTCGGTGCAGTTGTTGGCTTTTTTGTTTGTAAATCGATTGCTGAAGCTAAAATTGCGGGAGCAAAGTCTAGTGCAGAACAAATTATCGATGAAGGAACCCGCGAGGCGGAAGCTTTGAAAAAAGAAGCTTTACTAGAAGCGAAGGATGAAATCCATCAGCTTCGTACAGAGGCAGAACAAGATATTCGTGATCGTCGAGCAGAACTTCAAAAACAAGAAAATCGATTAATGCAAAAAGAGGAAAATCTTGATCGTAAAGACGAATCACTTGATAAACGTGAAGCGTTACTTGAAAAGAAAGATGATTCTCTTACTGTTAAACAACAGCATATTGAAGAGATGGAAAGCAAAGTTGAAGAAGTAGTACGTGCACAGCAAACAGAGCTAGAGCGCATTTCAAGCTTAACAAGAGAAGATGCAAGAGCGATTATTTTAGATCGTGTTGAGAATGAACTTTCCCACGACATTGCAATAATGGTAAAAGAAACAGAAAACCGTGCAAAAGAAGACGCCGATAAAAAGGCGAAAGAAATTCTTTCACTTGCTATTCAACGTTGCGCAGCAGATCATGTTGCTGAAACGACTGTCTCAGTTGTTAACTTGCCAAATGACGAAATGAAAGGCCGAATTATTGGTCGAGAAGGTCGAAACATCCGTACGCTTGAAACTTTGACAGGAATTGATCTTATTATTGATGATACGCCAGAAGCAGTTATTTTATCAGGATTTGACCCAATTCGTCGTGAGACAGCAAGAATTGCACTTGATAAACTCGTTCAAGATGGTCGTATCCATCCCGCGCGTATTGAAGAAATGGTTGAAAAATCTCGCCGTGAAGTGGACGAATATATTCGTGAAGTTGGTGAACAAACGACGTTTGAAGTCGGTGTTCACGGGTTGCACCCAGACTTGATGAAAATTCTTGGTCGCTTAAAATTCAGAACAAGCTATGGTCAAAATGTGCTGAAACATTCAATGGAAGTAGCACATTTATCAGGACTTATGGCTGCTGAATTAGGTGAAGATGAAACGTTAGCCAAACGAGCAGGATTGTTACATGATATTGGTAAAGCAATTGATCATGAGGTAGAAGGAAGTCACGTAGAAATCGGTGTTGAATTAGCTACAAAGTATAAAGAACATCCGGTTGTTATTAACGCGATTGCTTCTCACCATGGAGATACAGAACCAACATCAATCATTGCTGTACTAGTTGCAGCAGCGGATGCATTATCTGCTGCAAGACCAGGTGCTCGTAGTGAGACGTTAGAAAACTACATTCGTCGTCTTGAAAAGTTAGAAGAAATTTCAGAGTCTTATGAAGGCGTTGAAAAATCATTTGCGATTCAAGCAGGGCGTGAAGTTCGTATTATGGTGAAACCAGATACGATTGGTGATTTAGAAGCGCATCGACTTGCTCGAGATATCCGAAAACGAATTGAAGATGAGCTGGATTATCCTGGCCACATCAAAGTAACCGTTATTCGTGAAACAAGAGCAGTAGAGTATGCAAAATAAAAATGAAGTGGCGTTTCGCCACTTTATTTTTTTTCGTAGAGATGAAGATGCAGATTAAGAATGAAGTATAGGAGCTTTTACATGAGAATTTTATTTATTGGAGACGTAGTTGGTTCTCCAGGCCGTGAAATGGTTGAAGAATATTTACCAAGATTAAAAAGAAAATACTCTCCGGGACTTACAATTGTGAATGGAGAAAATGCAGCTTCGGGCAAAGGCATTACTGAAAAGATTTATCGTCAGTTCTTACAAGCAGGGGCTAACATTATTACCCTTGGTAACCACGCGTGGGACAAACGCGAAATTTTTGATTTTATTGACGATGCAAAAAATCTTGTTCGTCCAGCTAATTTTCCTGAAGGTACACCGGGCAAGGGAATTACGTATTTTACGTACAATCAGCTTGAGGTAGCCGTGATTAATTTACAAGGGCGCACGTTTATGGCTCCGCTTGATTGTCCATTTCATAAAGCAGATGAACTGATTGAAGAAGCACGTCAGCGCACTCCGCTTATTTTTATTGATTTTCATGCTGAAACAACAAGTGAAAAGCAAGCGATTAGCTGGTATGTGGACGGTCGTGTCAGCGCTGTTGTCGGCACTCATACTCATGTTCAAACAGCTGACAATCGTATATTGCCAAAAGGAACAGCCTACATCTCTGACGTAGGAATGACGGGACCTTATGACGGCATTTTAGGGATGGAGCGCGAAGCTGTTATTAAGCGTTTTTTAACGTCTCTTCCTGTTCGATTTGAAGTGCCAAAAGAAGGAAGAACGCAGCTTAGTGGAATCGTTATTGATATTGATCAAAAGACGGGGAAAGCAACAAAAACAGAGCGAATTTTAATTAACGAAGACCATCCATTTTTTGAATAAAGGGAAAAAGTCAATGTGTCGAAAGACGATACGTTGGCTTTTTTATTTTGTCAAAAACGTAAAAAGAAAAAAGAAAGGTGTAGAAATATAAGTTTTTGAATATTTAGGAAAAACAAGCAGGAATACGTTTGACATATCGTGAATATAGTAACATTGAAATCAATTAAGTCATTGGTCTAATGATCTCTCATCATACATTGTAAAGAATAAGGAGGAGCTAGATATGGAAATATTAAAAGTTTCAGCAAAGTCTAATCCAAATTCAGTTGCTGGTGCCTTAGCAGGCGTACTGCGCGAACGCGGCGCAGCAGAAATTCAAGCCATTGGGGCCGGGGCGCTTAATCAAGCAGTAAAAGCTGTAGCAATCGCAAGAGGGTTCGTTGCACCAAGTGGGGTTGATTTAATCTGCATCCCAGCTTTTACAGATATTCAAATTGATGGAGAAGAGCGAACAGCCATTAAATTAATTGTAGAGCCGCGATAATTATAAAAACCACGGACCTGTAAAGCATAGAAGCCAAACAGGTCCTTTTTGTATAGAGTTAAAGGGGTGTGGGTTGTGATATTTGATGCTCATTGTGATGTATTGATGAAACTCTGGCTAAATAAACGTTTATCTTTTACATATGATTCAGCGCTGCATGTGACGTTAGAAGGAATAAAAAAAGCAAAAGGGAAAGTTCAGCTATTCGCTATTTATATTCCAGAAGCGGTTCCGGCAGCTCAGCGCTTTGATGTTGCGTTAGAAATGATCCAGCTGTTTCAGAGTCATATTTTATCGCTTCCCGGTGTGAAATGGGTTCGTTCAAAACGCGATATAGATAGCTTGAAAAAAGGTGAAATAGGAGCAATGCTGACGCTTGAAGGCTGCGATGCCATTGATACAAGTTTAGTTCGCTTAAAGACACTTTTTTCACTGGGTGTACGTTCAGTAGGTTTGACATGGAATTACAGCAATGCTGTGTGTGACGGTATTTTAGAACCTCGCGGCGCGGGATTATCTTCTTTTGGAAGAGAAGTTGTTGAATTGAACAATGAATATAAAGTGTGGACGGATGTCTCTCATTTATCGGTAAGAGGTTTTTGGGATGTGATTGAGCTAGCGCAATATGTAGTGGCTACTCATTCCAATTCACACGTATTGTGTTCTCATCCCCGGAATTTAAGAGACGATCAAATTCATGCTTTAATAAAGCGAAACGGCGTGATTGGCATTACGTTTGTGCCTGAATTTTTAACGAGTTCTGCCAAAGCGCAAATAGCGGATGTGATCCGCCATCTTGATTACATGTGTGAAAGAGGAGGCGAATACTCCGTTGGTTTTGGCTCTGACTTTGACGGCATTGACAAAACGGTTCATCGTCTCGGAAGATATGAACAGTATACAAATTTAATCGAAGAACTCCTTAAGCATTACACTGAGGATCAGGTAAAACGTTTTCTGTTTCAAAACTTTGTTGATCGTGTATGCAGCTAATAAAAAAAGAGCTTTTTCTTCTTGAAAAAGCTCTTTTTTATACAAATTATTTATATACTAATGCCTCATGTGAAGGCAGAAAAGATCATTAAAAAACTTCATCTTATTCATTAAATATAAATATAATTAAAACGATTGAGAATTCAATGGAAAGGGTTGCATTTTTCTGGCAATCGGAATAAAATTGAAAACGGATTACGGAGCTGCTCAAGCAGAAACGTATCCTGCACAGCGGCAAGGTGCTGTGGGAGTTTTGCAGATGATTTTGGTTGGTGAAATGCAGAAGCAAATGAAATCGTTTGCTAATTTACTTTTTTCAGTTTTTATTAATAAAATAGATTTCTATATTATGAGCAATTAAAGGAGTGGCGTTGATTTATGGTACAGCAACTTTCATGGAAAGTTGGCGGACAGCAGGGTGAGGGAATCGAAAGTACGGGAGAAATCTTTTCAACCGCTTTAAATCGATTAGGTTATTACTTATACGGCTATCGTCATTTTTCTTCTCGTATCAAAGGTGGACATACAAATAATAAGATTCGAGTGAGTACAACTCAGGTTCGATCTGTGTCAGATGATTTGGATATTTTAGTTGCGTTCGATCAGGAAACAATCGATGTAAACGTCCATGAGCTGCGCGTAGGTGGCGTTGTAATTGCAGATGCGAAATTCAACCCAAGTCTGCCCGAAACATGTACAACTGCTACGCTATATGCTGTTCCGTTTACGGAAATTGCAACGGAATTAGGAACGTCACTAATGAAGAACATGGTTGCTGTTGGCGCTTCAAGTGCTGTGCTTCATATTGACACAGAAGTATTTGAAGAAGTAGTGCTTGAAATCTTCGGTAAAAAGGGCCAAAAAGTTGTACAAAAAAACATGGAAGCTATTAAAAAAGGTGCAGATTACATTCGTGAACAGCTAGGCGAACAATTAGAAACAATGAAACTAGATCCAGCGGATGGTAAAAAACGTATGTTTATGATTGGAAACGATGCGATTGCGCTAGGTGCTTTAGCCGGTGGGGCTCGTTTTATGCCAGCATATCCAATTACCCCTGCTTCAGAAATCATGGAATACTTAATTAAAAAGCTTCCTCAATTTGGTGGAACCGTTATTCAAACAGAAGATGAAATCGCAGCATGTACGATGGCTATCGGAGCTAACTATGCAGGCGTACGTGCGCTGACAGCATCAGCTGGACCTGGTCTATCATTAATGATGGAGTCGATTGGATTAGCGGGAATCACTGAGCAGCCTGTTGTTATTATAGATACGCAGCGCGGCGGTCCAAGTACAGGGCTTCCAACTAAGCAAGAACAGTCTGATTTAATGGCCATGATTTACGGTACGCACGGTGAAATTCCGAAGATCGTCATGGCGCCAAGTACGGTTGAAGAAGCATTCTACGATACGATTGAAGCGTTTAACTTAGCAGAAGAATATCAGTGTCCAGTTATTATGCTAACGGATTTACAGCTTTCACTTGGGAAGCAATCAGTAGAACCGCTTGACTATAACCGCGTTGAAATCCGCCGCGGTAAGCTTCAGCAAGGAGAGCTAGAAGAGCTAGAAGAAAAACAATACTACAAGCGCTACCGCGTAACAGAAGACGGCGTATCACCACGCGTCATTCCTGGAATGAAGCATGGCATTCATCACGTGACGGGAGTAGAACATGATGAGACAGGAAAGCCATCTGAATCTCCGGTGAACCGCGATGATCAAATGAATAAGCGTCTTCGTAAAACAAAAGGAATTCGTTTTAATACGCCAATTCATGTTCACTCTCATGAAAAAGAGTCTGATATTTTATTTGTTGGATTTAATTCGACGCGTGGAGTCATTGAAGAGGCAATGGAACGTTTGGAACAGGACGGTATAAAAGTAAATCATGCTCACATTCGTTTGATTCATCCTTTCCCAGCTGACGAACTGCTTCCTTACGTGCAAGGAGCTAAAAAAGTAGTCGTCGTTGAAAACAATGCTACTGGACAGCTTGCTAATATTTTAAAAATGAATATTGCAAGTCATGATAAAATTCAAAGCGTATTGAAGTATGATGGAAATCCATTTCTTCCGCAAGAAGTATACGCAAAAAGTAAGGAGATGTTTGTGTTAAATGGCAACGTTTAAAGATTTTCGTAACAGTGTAAAACCTAACTGGTGTCCGGGGTGTGGAGATTTCTCCGTACAAGCAGCCATTCAACGCGCATCTGCTAACGTAGGTTTAGAACCTCATGAGCTTGCTGTTATTTCAGGTATTGGATGTTCTGGACGTATCTCTGGTTATATTAATTCATATGGTTTTCACGGTATTCACGGACGTGCGCTTCCAATCGCTCAAGGTGTGAAAATGGCTAATCGTGACTTAACCGTTATCGCATCTGGCGGCGATGGAGATGGGTTTGCTATCGGTATGGGACACACGGTACATGCGATTCGCAGAAACATCGATGTGACGTATATCGTAATGGATAACCAAATCTATGGTTTAACAAAAGGACAAACATCTCCTCGTAGTGAAGTAGGATTCAAGACAAAAAGTACGCCTGAAGGATCAATCGAGTCGTCTTTATCTGTTATGGAGCTTGCGTTAACTTCTGGAGCAACGTTTGTGGCTCAAAGCTTTTCAACGAATTTAAAAGAGTTAACAAGCTTAATTGAACAAGGCATCCAGCATAAAGGTTTTTCTTTAATTAACGTATTTAGCCCGTGCGTAACGTATAACAAAGTGAACACGTATGATTGGTTTAAAGAAAACCTAACTAGTCTTAGCACAATTGAAGGTTATGATGCAAACAATCGTATGCAAGCTATGCAGACGTTAATGGAGCATAACGGTTTAGTAACAGGGCTTATTTATCAAAATGCGCATCAGCCGTCGTATCAGCAGCTTGTTCACGGTTATAGTGAAGAGCCGCTGTCAAAAGCAGACTTAGGCATGACTGAGGAAAAATTTGATGAGCTAGTAGCTGAATTTATGTAAAAGAGGCTGCAATAAAAGCAATTTAGTAGAGGGAAAATCCGAACGTTGAACTGAGATTCTTGATGGAGAATCCAACTCGTTCGGATTTTTTCATAGTGATAGCGAACGTAGGTTTCATGTAGGGAGTGGCTTCTAGCTGTTAATTGGAGAGCTAGGAGAAGGCTCCTACGGGAAAAGCGAAATAGGTGAGAACCCGCGGGAGCGGAAGCGACGAGGAGGCTCATCGGCCGCTTGCCGAAAGCGAAGTTTTGCACAGAAATCAACAACGGTGTAATAAGCGAATTTCTATGAGCTCTTTTATCCCATTTGTTCGTCTCTAAAATAGGTTAATTTAGTTATGTATCAATCTCTTTTTGTGATTTAATAAATATTTCGAAAGTCGAACGAAATTTTAACGAAACAGGTATAGAAAATAGGTATATGATTGTGTTCGCTACTTGAAAGTTATATACTATGTTAATGTGATGAGTTTTATGCATAAGCATAAGGCTCTCACATTTTTTTGCGATTTACAGGTGCAACGTGACAATTGTCATGGCGAAAGGAGATTTTTTTATGAATGAAAAACAACGTTTAGAAAGCAACCAAGTTAATCCAGCGGACAAAAAATCCGAAAAGGATTACAGTAAATATTTTCAAACAGTATACATGCCACCTTCTTTAAAAGATGCGAAAAAACGAGGAAAAGAAGAAGTTTCCTATCACAATGATTTTGCAATCGATGAACAGTTTCATGGAATGGGACAGGGACGTAAGTTTTATATCCGTACGTACGGCTGTCAAATGAATGAGCACGATACAGAAGTAATGGCTGGTATTTTTCTAGGCCTTGGCTACGAGCCAACTGACTCTGTTGAAGATGCTCATGTTATTTTATTGAATACGTGTGCAATCCGTGAAAATGCGGAAAATAAAGTGTTTGGTGAATTAGGACACTTGAAGGCCTTGAAGCGCGAGCGCCCTGAATTATTAATCGGCGTCTGCGGATGTATGTCTCAAGAAGAGTCAGTTGTAAATAAAATTTTACAAAAACATCAGCACGTGGATATGATTTTTGGTACACATAATATTCACCGTTTGCCCCACATTCTAAATGAAGCATACTTAGCAAAAGAAATGGTAATTGAAGTATGGTCTAAAGAAGGGGATGTTATTGAAAACCTTCCAAGAGCACGTAAAGGCAGCGTTAAAGCATGGGTTAACATCATGTACGGCTGTGACAAGTTCTGTACGTACTGTATCGTTCCGTATACGCGAGGAAAAGAACGAAGCCGCCGTCCAGAAGACATTATCCAAGAAGTACGTCATTTAGCTGCTCAAGGCTATAAAGAAATTACGCTTTTAGGCCAAAACGTTAATGCATACGGAAAAGATTTTGAAGACATGACGTACGGCTTAGGGGATTTAATGGATGAAATCCGTAAAATTGATGTTGCCCGTATTCGTTTTACAACAAGTCACCCTCGCGACTTTGATGACCGTTTAATTGAAGTTCTAGCTAAAGGCGGAAATCTTGTCGACCACATTCACTTACCTGTGCAATCAGGAAGCAGCGACATCTTAAAAATTATGGCACGAAAATATTCTCGTGAACATTATTTAGAGCTTGTTCGTAAAATTAAAGAAGCCATTCCAACGGCATCATTAACAACTGATATTATTGTTGGTTTCCCAAATGAAACGGATGAGCAGTTTGAAGAAACAATGTCACTATATCGTGAGGTTGAATTTGATAGTGCGTACACGTTTATTTACTCACCTCGTGAAGGTACTCCGGCTGCTAAGATGCAAGACAATGTACCAATGGAAGTGAAAAAAGAGCGTCTTCAGCGCTTAAATGCTCTTGTAAATGAAATTTCTGCAAAGAAATTGAAGGAATATGAAGGTAAAGTTGTCGAAGTATTAGTAGAAGGTGAAAGTAAAAATAACCCTGAAGTACTAGCAGGCTACACTGAAAAAAGTAAGCTTGTAAACTTCAAAGCACCTAAGTCAGTGATTGGTCAACTTGTAAAAGTAAAAGTTACAAAAGCCAAAACATGGACATTAAACGGGGAAATGGTAGAAGAAACAGCAGAGGTGAAGTAATATGGCGCAGTATAACAAGAGTGACGTAATTAAACGTGCTCAAGAGCTGGCAAAAATGATTGCTGAAACGGAAGAAGTAGATTTCTTCAAGCGTGCCGAAGCTCAGCTTAACGAAAATCAAAAAGTGCGTGAAACCATTGCAAGCATTAAAAGCTTGCAAAAACAAGCTGTTAATTTCCAACATTATGGTAAAACAGAAGCGTTAAAACAAGTGGAGGCAAAAATCGATCGCTTACAGGAAGAGCTCGATGAACTGCCGATTATTCAGCAGTTTCAAGAGTCTCAAATAAACGTGAATGATTTGCTTCAACTTGTCGCTAACACTATTTCAAACACAGTAACGGATGAAATTATTGTGTCAACAGATGGTGATTTACTGCGCGGTGAAACAGGTTCACAGGTGCGAAACAGCCCTGGATCTAGCTGCTCATAAAGAAAAAATGCCTCAGCAATTTGCTGAGGCATTTTTTTGTGCATCCCGTGGCATAAAATTGGGCAGATTTTCTCTCTAATAATTGTCACGTTTTTCTATATCCTTGCATACAATGGAACATAGGTTTTTTATGCCTTAAACCTAGTTTCTTAAAAATAATGTGCAAACAAGTGAATGAGCCTGCATAGGATGAAATGAAGATAGTTTGAGGAGGGTATGCTCACATGTCACAACACTATAGAGAAATTATTACAAAAGCAGTCGTAGGTAAAGGTCGCAAGTTTACACAATCGTCTCATACGCTTGCACCGAAAAATCGACCAACAAGCATCTTGGGGTGCTGGGTGATTAACCATGAGTACAAAGCAAAAAAAAGCGGCAGCAATGTAGAAGTTGACGGCAGATATGATATTAACATCTGGTATTCGTACAATAATAATACAAAAACCGAAGTTTGGACGGAAACCGTATCATACAAAGATAATATTAAGCTGCGCTATAAAGATGAAGATTCGATTGGAGACGATTATGAAGTAATTGTTCGCGTGCTGCAGCAGCCAAATTGCCTAGAGTGCACAATTTCACCAAATGGCAATAAAACGATTGTTCAAGTAGAGAGAGAATTATTGGCAGAAGTGATTGGCGAAACCAAGGTTTGTGTTGCAGTAAATCCGAAAGGCTGCGATGATGAAGATGAGTTTGATTTAGACGTAGATGACGATGAATTTGAAGATTTGGATCCTGATTTTATATTAGGGGACGATGAGTAACTAGGAAGAAGTTCTTCCTAGTTTTTTTATTTTTACTATTTTAAGAAAATTCTTATAAAAACAAAAAAATATATTGCTTTTTGTCGAATGCGCAGTGTATAGTAAATCTAAAGAAAATAATGCATTAATTTTCAGAAAATTTAGTTATATCAGATAAGTATTTTTTGGGGGTTTACTATGAGCTTATTTCGAAAAAAATCAATTCAAACGTTAATTAGTGAAACCAATTCTAAAGGTGTTAAATTAAAAAAGGATTTAGGCGCTTTCGATTTAACAATGTTAGGAATTGGAGCCATTATCGGAACCGGAATTTTTGTATTAACGGGTGTAGCCGCCGCTGAACATGCCGGTCCAGCTTTAGTTATATCTTTCATTATGTCAGGACTTGCGTGTGTGTTTGCAGCTCTTTGTTATGCAGAGTTTGCCTCAACAGTTCCAGTTTCAGGAAGTGCATACACTTACAGTTATGCAACATTTGGTGAATTAATCGCTTGGATTTTAGGGTGGGATCTTATCTTGGAATACGGTCTTGCTTCTTCTGCTGTAGCCAGCGGATGGTCCGGGTATTTCCAAGGATTATTAGCAGGGTTTGGCATACATTTTCCCAAAGCTTTAACAAGTGCATACAATCCTGCAAACGGCACGTATATTGATATTCCAGCAATTATGATCGTGTTTTTAATCACATTACTTTTAACGCAAGGAGTAAAAAAATCTTCACGTTTTAATGCTATCATGGTTATTATTAAACTTGCTGTTGTACTTCTGTTTATCGGGGTAGGAGTTAGCTATGTTAAACCAGAAAACTGGACGCCGTTTATGCCGTTTGGTTTCTCGGGAGTAGCGACAGGAGCAGCAACTGTATTCTTCGCCTACATTGGGTTTGATGCTGTAGCAACAGCGGCCGAGGAAGTACGCAAGCCTCAGCGGGATATGCCAATCGGAATTATCGCATCTCTCGCGATTTGTACAGTCCTTTATATCGTCGTATCGCTTATCTTAACAGGAATCGTACCTTATACAGAATTAAATGTTAAAAACCCTGTAGCATTTGCTTTAAGCTACATTAACCAAGACTGGGTAGCAGGATTTATTTCATTAGGCGCAATTGTTGGTATTACAACGGTATTACTCGTTATGATGTATGGACAAACTCGTTTATTTTATGCGATCAGTCGAGATGGTCTATTGCCAAAGCCTTTTTCAAAAATTAGTGAGAAAAAACAAACGCCAGTAGTAAATACGTGGATTACATGTTTACTAGTATCCATCTTCTCTGGTTTAGTACCATTAGGAAGATTAGCAGAGTTAACAAACATCGGTACTCTTTTTGCTTTCATGACCGTATCAATTGGAATTTTATATTTACGTAAATCAAAACAAACTTCAGAATCGACTGGTTTCCGCGTACCGTTCGTGCCGGTGATTCCAATTTTAGCTTTTGTGTTCTGTTTATACTTAGCACTTCAGCTTCCAAAGTTAACATGGATTAGTTTCGTAATTTGGCTTGTACTAGGGCTAGTGGTTTACTTCTTATACGGACGTAAGCATAGTCATTTGAACAGCAGTAAATAATGAAAAGCTTCGGACAAGCTTCTTCCTTCGTCCGAAGCTTTTTTATTTGTTTTATGAAAAGAAATTGAAGATTGTTCTATTTGAATAAATTAAGTTTAAGAAAGACTTATGTTATAATACGTGTAGCAAAAACGCACAACTAGATGTGGTATGGAGGAATAGTATGGCAGCGTATACGCCAATGATACAGCAATATTTGAGAATTAAGGCAGAGTATCAAGATGCCTTTTTATTTTTTAGATTAGGTGATTTTTATGAAATGTTCTTTGAAGATGCTACGACAGCTTCTCAAGAACTTGAAATAACATTAACAAGTCGAGACGGAGGAGGACAAGAGAGAATTCCGATGTGCGGGGTTCCGTATCACTCTGCTCCTACGTATATCGAGCGTTTAATTGAAAAGGGATTTAAAGTAGCTATTTGTGAGCAAGTAGAAGACCCTAAGCATGCAAAAGGTGTTGTAAAGCGAGAAGTGGTACAGGTGATTTCACCCGGAACACTGATGAACGAACGCGGACTGCATGAAAAGGAAAATAACTATATTTGTTCTGTTACTGGGTTCGAGGATCAAACGTTTGGTCTTGCTCTTTCTGATTTGTCTACAGGAGAAAACAGCGTAACGCTTGTTAGTTCGTTTCACGATATAGTCTCAGAGATTTATGCAAAAGAAGCAAAAGAAGTCGTTGTAAGCTCTGAGTTTCCTGCTGACTTATTACAAACACTAAAAGAGCGCATGACGATTACCATTTCTTATGAGAATAGTACAGAGCAAGTAGAAGGACTAGATTATTTAGTAGAGTCGCTTCAGCAGCAAAAGCTTATTACAACGTTTGCGCGTATTCTTCAGTATTTAACTCGCACGCAGAAGCGTTCGCTTGAACACTTACAGCCCGTGCAGTTTTATCAAATCAATGAATATATGAAAATTGATTTGTTCTCTAAGCGAAACTTAGAGTTAACCGAAACGATTCGTTCAAAAGGAAAGAAAGGCTCGCTTCTATGGTTATTAGATCAGACTGTTACGGCAATGGGCGGCCGTTTATTAAAAAATTGGATTGACCGTCCGCTTTTAAAACAAGCGGATATTGATAATCGTTTGAATATGGTAGATGTCTTAATGAAACAGTTTTTTGAACGAGAAGAACTGCGGGAGTTGCTAAAAGACGTATATGATTTAGAACGCTTAGCTGGTCGAGTAGCTTTTGGTAATGTAAATGCTCGTGATTTAATTCAATTAAAAAAATCATTGCAAAATGTGCCTCATATCCAAGAGGTTGTGAATCGTTTGAATCACCCTTATGCCACCAAGCTTGTTGAAGACATTGATCCTTGTGAGCGATTAGCTAATCTTCTTGAAAGAGGATTAAAAGAGCACCCTCCTTTGTCAATTAAAGAAGGAGACATTATTAATGACGGCTATCATGAACAGCTTGATCAATACCGAGATGCAAGCCGAAACGGAAAAACGTGGATTGCGTCACTTGAACAGCAAGAGCGTGAGAAAACAGGGATTCGCTCACTGAAAATTGGTTATAATCGCGTGTTCGGCTATTATATAGAAGTAACGCGGGCAAATCTCCATCTTTTGCCTGAAGGAATGTATGAACGAAAACAGACGTTAACCAATGCAGAACGTTTTATTACGCCTGAGCTGAAAGAAAAAGAAGCGCTGATTTTAGAAGCGGAAGAGAAAATTGTAGAGCTGGAATATGAATTGTTTTTACAAATTCGTGAAGAAGTAAAAGCATATATTCCAAGGCTGCAAGAACTCGCTAAAAAAGTAAGTGAGCTTGACGTACTGCAGTGCTTTGCAAAAATCAGTGAAGAACGTCATTACACGAAGCCTATTTTTTCAAGTGAAGATATTTCGATTCAAAATGGACGCCATCCAGTGGTAGAAAAAGTAATGAATTCGCAGGAATATGTGCCAAACGACTGTCAAATGACGGATGATAGTTCAATTTTACTGATTACAGGACCCAATATGTCTGGTAAAAGTACGTACATGCGTCAGGTCGCTTTAACGGCGATATTAGCTCAAATTGGCTGTTTTGTGCCAGCAGACGAAGCGGTTCTGCCGATTTTTGATCAAGTGTTTACACGTATCGGAGCAGCCGATGACTTAATTTCAGGTCAAAGTACGTTTATGGTCGAGATGCTAGAAACGAAAAATGCAGTGACAAATGCCACTCAGTCGAGTCTAATTCTGTTAGATGAAATTGGACGCGGCACGTCTACGTATGACGGAATGGCTCTTGCTCAAGCAATTATTGAATACGTTCATGAACATATTGGCTGTAAGACACTATTTTCTACTCATTATCATGAATTAACCGTACTCGATGAGTCGCTTCCTGCGCTTAAAAATGTTCATGTAAGCGCGGTTGAAAAAAATGGGAAAGTCGTCTTTTTACACAAAATCAAAGATGGTGCCGCAGATAAAAGTTATGGTATTCACGTAGCGGAACTAGCGGAACTTCCAGATCCGCTTCTAGAGCGAGCTCGCGTCATCTTACACGATTTAGAACAATCTTCTGAGCGTGAACCTGTACATCAGGCTCCAAAAAGAGAAGAGATGACACAACAAGTTCCACAAGAAGGTGCTTCTTTGGTTCAAGAAGAACGTGCAGATAATAAAAAAGCAGATGAAGCCAATCAGCTTTCGTTCTTTGAAATAGAAGAGAAAAAAGAAAAGCCTGCGCTTTCGAAACGGGAAAAAGCAATTATAGATCGTTTAAAAGAGCTGGATATTTTAGAAATGACGCCTTTAGACGCAATGAATGCGATGTATGAACTGCAAAAATCATTAAAGAAGAAATAGATTGAGAGGAGTGAGTCTGTGGGTAAAATTGTGCAGCTTTCAGACGAACTTTCAAATAAAATTGCTGCCGGAGAGGTTGTTGAACGACCTGCTTCGGTGGTGAAAGAACTAGTCGAAAATGCTATTGATGCAAACAGTACAGTTATTGAAATTGAGCTAGAAGAAGCTGGGCTTTCAAAAATTCGTATATTGGATAATGGAGACGGCATTGCTTCTGAAGACTGCTTGACCGCTTTTAAAAGACATGCGACAAGTAAAATCAAAACAGAGCAAGATTTATTTCGAATTCGAACGTTAGGATTTCGCGGTGAAGCTTTGCCAAGTATTGCTTCGGTTTCAATGCTTGAACTCAAAACGAGTACGGGAGAAGAAGCCGGCACTCATCTTAAACTTAGAGGCGGAGAAATCGTTCATCACGAATTAACGTCAAGTCGAAAAGGTACCGAACTTGTTATTGAAAACTTATTTTTCAACACACCTGCACGTTTAAAATATATGAAGACGGTAAACACGGAGCTTGGTAACGTAACGGACGTAGTCAATCGCCTTGCGATGTCTCATCCTGAAGTTTCAATTCGGCTGATGCATCAAGGAAGACAGCTTCTGTATACGAACGGAAGCGGAGATGTGCGTCAAGTGCTTGCAGCTATTTATGGAATGGCAGTGGCCAGAAAAATGATTCCGATTAACGTTCAGTCTCTTGATTATGAAGTGAGTGGTTACGTCGCTCTTCCTGAAATTACAAGAGCTTCTCGTAACTACATGTCGACCATTATTAACGGTCGGTTTGTTAAAAACTACGGGCTGTTAAAAGCGGTACAGCAGGGCTATCATACCCTTTTACCTATCGGCCGTTTTCCAATCGTGTTTTTAACCATTACAATGGACCCTTTGTTAGTGGACGTGAATGTTCATCCAGCGAAACTAGAAGTGCGCTTAAGTAAGGAAGCGGAGCTGTTTGAACTTATTGAACAAGGAGTGAAAGCTGCTTTTAAAAAGCAGCAGTTAATTCCGGATGCTGTAGTACCAACTAAGTCAAAATCAGCTGTTCAGCCAACTGAGCAGCAGACCTTTACATTTGATCATCGGTCTAAACCGTCTGGCTATCAGCCGTCTGACATGGTTCGCGAGCCTAGCCTTAAGGAGGCTCCCGCTCGTGTAGACGAGATCATGCCGCCTGTTAAAAAAGAGGTCATACGTCAAGATGAAGAACTCGAACCAACGTTTCGAGAAATAGAACACTATGAAGAATCGGTGGAAGAAAACGCTCCTATTCCAGAACCGAGCCATTCAGCCAAAGAGCGGCCAGAACCGCGTGTTCCTGCGATGTACCCAATTGGCCAAATGCACGGAACGTATATTTTGGCACAAAATGAAAAAGGATTATTTATTATTGATCAGCACGCGGCGCAGGAGAGAATTAAGTACGAATATTTTAAGCGAAAGCTTGGAGAAGTAGATTCAGAAGTTCAAGAACTGCTTATGCCGCTTACGCTAGAGTTCTCGGGAAATGAAGCCTTGATTTTAGAAGAATACAAAGACATGCTTGCTGAAGTAGGAGTCTTTTTAGAACCGTTTGGACAAAACTCCTATATAGTTCGTTCGCATCCGCAGTGGTTTCCAAAAGGAGAGGAACAGGAAACCATTGAAGAAATGATTCAGCAAATCTTTACGATGAAACGAGTCAATATCGAAAAGTTACGAGAAGAAGCGGCTATTATGATGAGCTGTAAAGGATCGATTAAAGCGAATCATCATTTGCGAAACGATGAGATTTTTGCTTTACTTGAAACGTTGAGAAAAACAACAGATCCATTTACGTGTCCGCACGGACGACCAATTATTATTCATCATTCGACGTATGAAATGGAAAAAATGTTTAAGCGAGTGATGTAGGCAATGCGGCTAGCTGCAGCTAGCCGTTTTGTTGAATAAATCATGGCCATTTGGATAAAATGGAATGATGTGAATGCCTATAGATGAAAGTAGTGTTGTTATGACGGGAGAGAAACCCAAACTTATTGTCATTATTGGACCAACTGCGGTTGGTAAAACAAAATTGAGCATTGAACTTGCCAAACAGTTAGACGGAGAAATTATTTCAGGTGATTCCATGCAAATTTATAAAGGGATGGATATCGGAACAGCAAAGGTGTCAGAAGAAGAGATGCAGGGTATTCCCCATTACCTGATCGATATTAAGGAGCCAGATGAATCGTTTTCTGTGGCAGAATTTCAAGAGATTGTAAGAAAACAAATCGATGATATTCATGCTAGAGGAAAAATGCCGATGATTGTTGGAGGGACGGGTCTTTATATTCAATCCGTTATTTATGATTATCAGTTCACAGAAACTCCTAGTGATGAAAAAGTTCGTGAACGAATGGAAGTATTTATTAAAGCTCATGGCATTGATCCCCTGTATGAAAAGCTAAAAGAAATTGACCCAGACAGTGCAGCTGCTATCCATAAAAATAACCATCGCCGTGTAATCAGAGCGCTTGAAGTTTATGAAGTAACCGGCAAAAAATTCAGTGACTATACAAAAGAACAGTCGCAAGAGTTATTATATGACGTAAGCATTATTGGACTTACAATGGATAGAGACGTATTATATGAGAGAATTAATCACCGAGTCGATATGATGATGCAGGCTGGACTGCTTGATGAAGTCAAATCATTGTACGAAAGTGGTCTGCATGATGTACAATCAATTCAAGCTATCGGCTATAAAGAGCTGTATGCTTATTTTGAAGGACGCTGTACGCTCGAAGAAGCCGTTGAACAGTTGAAACAAAATTCACGCAGATATGCAAAGCGTCAGTTAACGTGGTTTCGAAATAAAATGCCTGTAAAATGGATAAAGATGGAAGTTGACAAATTTCCCGAAAAGTTTGCTGAAATTTTTACATATATTGCAGGAAAGCTGAAGAAAGAAGCGAATTAAGTAAACAGATAGAGAAACGAGGAGGCCGAATAATGAAACAATCAGTTAATATTCAAGACCAATTTTTAAATCAATTACGTAAAGAAAATATCTATGTGACGGTATTTCTTTTAAATGGTTTTCAATTAAGAGGACTAATTAAAGGATTTGATAACTTTACTGTGTTAATTGAATCTGAAGGAAAACAGCAGCTGATTTATAAACATGCTATTTCGACATTTGTACCAAATAAAAATATTACAGTAGAACTTGAATAGAGATTAATGAGAAGCATCCGCATATTCGGATGCTTTTTTTATGCAAATAAAGGCTTAAAAAAGTTTCTTAACATTGTTTTTACTCATCGAACATAAACCTTATAATAGACGATTATTTCTTCGGTAATAAGAGATCATTGTCTTCGTATCGTTCATCGCATGCAGCTATGCGATACAGAGAAGTGGGATGAAACGAGAGGTGAACATGGTGGAGCAGCCGATAACTCTTAAAAATAATGGGCAAATTAATATCATTTTAAATAATGAAACAAAAAAGGAAAAATCGTATACGACATCAATTCCGCGTCCTGCCAAAAAAGCTGTGATAAATCATGAGCCGCTTCGGGAAATTGAACGAGAAATGAGCGGACTGGTTGGAATGGAAGAATTGAAAAAAATGATAAAAGAAATATATGCGTGGTTATATATTAACAAAAAAAGAGAGGAACAGGGCTTAAAAGCGGGAAAGCAGGCGCTGCATATGATGTTTAAAGGAAATCCAGGAACAGGGAAAACGACGGTAGCCCGCCTGCTAGGTAAATTATTTTTGAATATGAACATCTTGTCTAAAGGACATTTAATTGAAGCAGAGCGGGCAGATTTAGTTGGAGAATACATTGGTCATACCGCTCAGAAAACGAGAGATCTTGTAAAAAAAGCGCTTGGAGGTATTTTATTTATTGATGAGGCTTATTCTCTTGCAAGAGGGGGAGAAAAAGATTTTGGAAAAGAAGCGATTGATACATTGGTCAAACATATGGAAGATTCAAATGATAAGTTTGTATTGATTTTAGCTGGTTATCCAAGAGAAATGGAAAATTTCTTAAGTCTTAATCCAGGACTGCGCTCTAGGTTTCCGTTTATTTTTGATTTTCCGGATTATGATGTCAATGAACTGATGGACATTGCCGGTCACATGATGAATGACAGACAGTATCAGTTTAGTACAGAGGCCTATAAAAAGCTAAAAGATCATTTCATGGACGTGAAGTACAATCAGACGCCTAGGGATTTTAGTAACGGTAGATATGTGCGAAACATTATCGAACGTTCCATACGCACTCAATCCATGAGGCTTTTAGAAGAAGAAAGCTATGAGCGCAACGAGCTTCTAACTTTAACGTCAAGCGATATTCAGCTGTAAAAAAAAGCCTTTCGTCATGAAAGGCTTTTTTCTACATATTTGGCTGTCGAATCGTTTTGATCGGCAGGCGCCATTTGTAAATATATGAACACATCCGAAGACCTACAAGTAAGATAAATAACGTATAAAGTTCTACAGGCGTATTTGTAATATGCAGCCCCACGCTAAATCCTGCGATAATCGCCCATACCGCATAAATTTCATCTTTAAGAACAGTAGGCTTTCGGCGTGCTAATAAATCTCGGATAATCCCCCCACCGCTTCCTGTTAAGACCGCAGCTACAATAACCGCGCTAAGCGGATGGTTCATATGAGTGGCATAAAGCGCTCCTTGAATCGCGAATGCTGCAAGGCCAATGGCATCCGAAAAGTTTCCCCATCGCTTCCAATGTTTTAAGATATTGTTTGGAAATAAAAAAGTGGCAGTGATAGATAATAAAGCAATCTGAAAAAAGAGTCCTTGTTCCCAAAGGGCAGACACCGGTACACCGATAAGCAGGTTTCGAATGGCTCCTCCGCCAAAAGCCGTTACGATTCCGAGTATGTAAACGCCTAAAATATCATATTCCTCTTCCATGGCAATGAAAGCTCCGCTGATTGCAAAAGCAATCGTTCCAATAATGCTAAGTACGTCCCAAGTCATGATGCTATCCCCTTTATTCTGTTTTCACCAAGTAGCGACTATTATTTTAAAATCAGGCAGCCTGATTCAAATTTCGATAAGTAAACCAATTCAAATTGTATACAGAATTTCGTGATATTTCAATGTTTTTTTAATCATCGTTTTATAGATTTTAAAAAGGGTGTTAAACTAGTAAAAGACAATGTATTCTGTCTCTTTTGCAAAGATGGAGAAATGGACATTTTTTTGATATGATATGAATGATTTGTCAATTTAATAGTAAGGGAAGGAAAAATCTTTGACAGCAGAAATGAATACTGAACTTGAACGCGTAATTTTAGTCGGATGTCAGCTTCATGACGATGACGAACGTTTTGAATATTCAATGGATGAGCTAGCATCTTTAACTGAGACTGCAAAAGGCGAAGTGCTGGTAAGGTTAACGCAAAAGCGCGATCGCATTCATCCAGCTACTTATATTGGAAAAGGGAAAGTAGAAGAACTTGTAGCTCTTGAAGAAGAGTTAGAGCCTGATTTAATTGTATTTAATGATGAATTGTCACCGAGTCAAATCCGCAATTTGTCAGCAGGGTTATCTGCGCGTATTATTGACCGCACGCAGCTGATTTTGGATATCTTCGCACAGCGTGCTCAAACGCGAGAAGGAAAAATGCAGGTGGAACTTGCTCAATTAAATTATCTGCTACCTAGGTTAGTAGGACAAGGTACCGCTTTGTCGCGTCTTGGAGGCGGAATTGGAACAAGAGGTCCTGGTGAAACGAAACTTGAAAGCGACCGTAGACATATTCGCCGTAAAATTGATGAAATTAAGCGTCAGTTAAAGACAGTGGTAAGTCACCGCGAACGTTATCGAGAAAGACGTAAGCGTAATCATGTCTATCAAATTGCAATTGTGGGCTATACGAACGCTGGTAAATCGACGATCTTTAACCGTTTAACAGAAGCTGGTATTTTTGAAGAAAATCAGCTGTTTGCAACTCTTGATCCAACGACAAGACAGTATACGCTTCCGTCAGGATTAACGGCTCTGTTAACGGATACGGTTGGATTTATTCAAGATCTTCCAACAACGTTAGTAGCCGCGTTCCGTTCAACACTTGAAGAAGTAACCGAAGCTGACCTTGTTCTGCACGTGGTAGATTCATCTAATCCAGATTACAACAACCACGAAAAAACAGTGCATCGCTTACTAGAAGAGCTGAACGTAACGGACATTCCGATGCTGACAGTTTACAATAAAGAAGATATGCAGCATGAACTATTTGTCCCATCCGCTTCGACATCGTTATCAATGAGCGCTTTTAAAGCCGCTGATTTAGTGAAGCTTGGGGAAAGAATTCAAGAAGAAATGAAAAAAGAAATGGCGTTTTTTCATGTGCTGCTGCCGGCTTATGAAGGGAAAATGCTCGCTGAACTCAAAACGGTCTCTATTGTTGAGTCGTTAAAATTCAATGAAGAAACTGAGAAGTATCAGTGCAAAGGGTATATTGCAAAAGAGCATCCCCTTTACAAAAAGCTACAAACGCTTGAAGAAAGTTGAGGAACAAAGAAATGATGTTTGATCAGTTAAAAAACGGGGCACGCATTCGAGAACTTGCTGCAAAAGTAGAAAAACAAATTAAGCCCGTGCATGAGAAAATTGACGAGCGCATTGAAGCAAATCAATTTCGGGTGCTGCAAAGCTTTCAGCAAAATCGAGTGAGTGATTCACATTTTAATCCGACAACGGGGTATGGATATGACGATCTAGGCCGCGATACGTTGGAGAAAGTATACGCGGACGTTTTTGGAACAGAAGCTTGCCTGGTGCGTCCGCAAATTATTTCAGGTACGCACGCAATCGGCATATCGCTGTTTGGTGTACTGCGTCCTGGAGATGAACTATTATATATAACCGGAAAGCCTTATGACACCCTTGAAGAAATTGTTGGTATACGAGGAAGCGGCGTAGGCTCTTTAAAAGAATATAATATTAGCTATAAATCAGTAGATTTAACAGCGCAAGGTCAAGTGGATTTTGAGGAAGTGAAAGCGTCTATTCATGAGCACACAAAGATGATAGGCATTCAGCGCTCAAAAGGTTACGGCATTCGTCCTTCTTTTACAGTCGCGCAAATAAAAGAAATGATTTCTTTTGTAAAGAGTATTAAGCCCGACGTTACAGTATTTGTTGATAACTGCTACGGTGAATTTGTAGAAACAATCGAGCCAACGCATGTAGGAGCAGATTTGATGGCAGGGTCGCTTATTAAGAACCCCGGTGGAGGCCTTGCTAAAATCGGCGGTTATATTGCAGGACGCAAAGATTTAGTGGAGGCTTGTTCATACCGAATGACAACTCCTGGAATCGGTGCAGAAGCTGGAGCGACGCTTTATAGCTTACAAGAAATGTATCAAGGATTCTTCTTGGCGCCGCACGTAGTCGGTCAAGCATTAAAAGGAGCGGTTTTCTCATCCGCTATGTTTGAAGAACTAGGGATGCAAAGTGAACCGAAGTGGAACAGTGAACGAACGGATTTAATTCAATCCGTGCAGTTCGATGACCGCGATAAAATGGTTTCTTTTTGTCAGGCTATTCAATTCGCTTCGCCAATTAATTCACACGTAACAGCCTATCCTGCTTATATGCCAGGGTACGAAGATGATGTAATTATGGCAGCAGGAACGTTTATACAAGGAGCAAGCCTCGAGCTGACGGCAGATGGGCCTATCAGGCCTCCATATGTCGCTTACGTGCAGGGTGGGTTAACGTATGCTCACGTAAAAGTAGCAATATGTATGGCAGTAGATCAAATGCTGACGAAAGAACTTTTATAAAATATAAGATAGAAAGACTATTTTTCTCCCCGCTAAGAAAGAAAAGATAGGCTTATAAAAATAAACGAAGTGCTATTTATTTGTATAGAAGAAATGTTCAGAAAAATTTATGTTAGAATTACTAACATTCGGTTGACAGGTGAACTAACATAGCATACAATGTAAATAGTTAATCCAAAGGAGGAACTGAAATGAGTGACAACATTCGAAGAAATACGCCACTTTTCCCAATTGGAATTGTGATGCAGTTAACTGAGTTGTCGGCTCGCCAAATCCGCTACTATGAAGAACATGAATTAGTTGCACCAGTAAGAACAGAGGGAAATCGACGATTATTCTCATTTAACGATGTTGATAAGCTGCTTGAAATCCGTGATCTTATTGAACAAGGTGTAAACTTAGCAGGTGTAAAACAGCTGTTTCATCTTCAAAAGGAGCAAAAAGGGCATAAGCAAGAAGAAAAAGTTGTGGCAGCAACAGCAAAGCCAGAATTAACGGACGATGAATTGCGAAAAATGCTTCGTGCAGAACTTATGCAAGCAGGCCGTTTTAATCGAGCAACTTTAAATCAAGGAGATATGTCCAGGTTCTTTCATTAATAAAGTTATCAATATTTATGCCGTTCGTATATGAGGGGTATAGATTATAAATATTATATAGAGATTTAGGGGAGGATCACACGATGGCAAAGTACACAAAAGAAGATATTTTCCGCAAAGTTCAAGAAGAGAATGTAAAGTATATTCGTCTTCAGTTCACTGACATTTTAGGAACAATTAAAAACGTTGAAATTCCAGTAAGTCAATTAGAAAAAGCGTTAGACAACAAAATGATGTTTGACGGTTCTTCTATTGAAGGGTTTGTGCGTATTGAAGAATCAGATATGTACCTATTCCCGGATATTGATACATTTGTTATTTTCCCTTGGACATCTGAAAAAGGTAAAGTAGCACGTTTTATTTGTGACATCTACAATGCAGATAGAACTCCGTTTGATGGCGATCCACGTAATAACTTAAAACGTGTGTTAAAAGAGATGGAAGAGTTAGGATTTACTGATTTTAACCTTGGACCTGAGCCAGAGTTCTTCTTATTCAAATTAGACGAAAAAGGCGAACCTACATTAGAATTAAATGATAAAGGTGGCTACTTCGACTTAGCGCCAACTGACCTTGGTGAAAACTGCCGTCGTGACATCGTATTAGAGCTTGAAGAAATGGGCTTTGAAATTGAAGCATCTCACCATGAGGTAGCTCCTGGACAACACGAGATTGACTTCAAATATGCTGCTGCATTAAAAGCTTGTGATGATATCCAAACGTTCAAACTTGTTGTAAAAACAATTGCACGTAAACATGGCTTACATGCTACATTTATGCCAAAACCATTATTTGGTGTGAATGGTTCAGGTATGCACTGTAACGTTTCATTATTTAAAGATGGTCAAAACGCATTTTATGATGAAAACGGTAATCTAGAGCTAAGTGATACTGCTCGTCAATTTATCGCAGGTATCATCAAGCACGCACATAGCTTTACAGCAGTAACAAATCCTACTGTAAACTCTTATAAGCGTCTAGTGCCTGGATATGAGGCTCCTTGTTATGTTGCATGGTCTGCTCGCAACCGTAGCCCATTAATCCGTATTCCAGCTTCTCGCGGCGTAGGAACTCGTGTTGAGGTACGTAGCGTAGACCCAGCTGCTAACCCATATTTAGCAATGGCTGTTCTATTAAAAGCTGGTTTAGATGGAATCAAGAACAACCTTGAAGCTCCAAAACCTATCGATCGTAATATCTATGTAATGACAAAAGAAGAGCGTATTGAAGAAGGTATCGTAGATTTACCTGCAACATTAGCTCAAGCTTTAGATAGCTTCCAATCAAACGAAGTTATGGTTTCTGCATTAGGTGAACACTTAGCAGAGCACTTCGTTGAAGCGAAAGAAATCGAATGGGATATGTTCCGTACACAAGTTCATCCTTGGGAACGTGACCAATACATGAGCCAATATTAATTCCTAAAAGTCCGAGAGATCGTTTATACGTTCTCTCGGACTTTTTTGTTTTTCAAAATGAATAATATTCTGCATGCGTATATTAAATATCGAACTAAGCTGTTCATAAAACAAGTATAGCTGCCTGTCGTATAATTTACGGGAGGCTTTTTATTGTTTTGTTATATACAGGAAAGAATTTGGTTATATGAATTAAAAAGGATAATCTTTTTGTCTCATTGAATCTATATGTAAAAGTAGTGTATAACAGATAGAGAGATTGTTTATGTGTTCACTCTGCACTGTATTTCAGTATAACTTCAGAGAATTTTCAGCCAGGCACAGTATCGATAGAAAATACTGTTGGAGAGGAATGTAAGGAAAATGAAAGAAGGAAATTTCTTTAAAGGTTTGGTCATAGGAATTTTAATAAGCATTCCAATTTGGATTATTCTCATTGTTGTAGGTGTTCTTCTTTTTAAATAGGCTTATGACGATAATAGAATAGACAAAACTTTCCTTGTAGTGTATACTTTAAATGAAAATGATAATTATTATCATTTAATCAACGAATCAACACTCTGCATATAGCTGTCACTCCTTGAGAGCTATCCTTATTCAGTATTCTGTCTATAAAGCAGAATAACCCGTTGCCATTAGGCAGCGGGTCTTTTTTTTAGTGATTTTTCACCTGCTAGGCTAGTATACGTAGCACTTTTTGCCCCCGTGCATATGTTAACAATAAGGAGGGACAAGTAATATGAAAAAAATCTATCTTGATGCAGGACATGGTGGGGCAGATGCAGGAGCAGTTGGAGCGAATGGACTGTATGAAAAAAACTTAGTTTTAAAAATTCAACAATATTTAATAAGCTATTTAAATAGCACCTACAGTGACTTTACGATTAAAACCACTCGTACCACAGATACTTTTTTATCGTTATCTCAGCGCGCTTCTCAAGCTAATTCGTGGGGAGCAGATGCATTTATGTCTATTCACGTAAATGCCGGTGGAGGAACAGGGTACGAAGATTATGTTTACAGAAGCGCTAGCAATGCCAGTAAAACGTTTCAATCAATTGTCCACGGCCAAGTACAGCCAACGCTGCTATCGTATAATCATCCGAATCGCGGTCGAAAGTCAGCCAATTATGCGGTGCTTCGCTTAACAAATATGCCCGCAGTACTAACTGAAATAGCTTTTATTGATAACCGCACCGATGCAGCACTTCTCCAAAACGAAGCTTTTTTAAAAAGCATGGGTGAATCGTATGCAAAAGGAATTGCCGTCTATTTGAATTTACCCCGTCGTGCAGTTCCAAACCCAAATCCAACACCAACACCAAATCCATCACCTTCTGAACCAGGTACAAAAACGTATACGATCAAGCAAGGAGATACGCTGTACAGTATTGCACAGAAGTACAATATAACAGTACAAGCGCTTCAAGAAGCGAATACAGGGCTTTCTGATCCTTTAACACTACAGGTTGGAAAAACAATTGTTATTCCTTCAGGGACTTCACCAAACCCATCTCCAACACCACCTGCTGAACAATATCCACTTCCCAATGGAATTTTAAAGCAAGGTGATTCTGGAGAAGCCGTGAAACAGCTTCAAAGAGCATTAAACGCAGTTAATTTTAAAGTAGGGTCAGTAGACGGAATATATGGAGTTCAAACGAAAGATGCAGTAAGACGTTTTCAGCTTGTGTATCTTCCTTATGATGTAGATGGCATTTATGGTCCTCAAACGAAAAACAAGCTAGCAGCCGTTTTAAAAGCAAAAAGTTAAAGCAAAAAGGTCTTCTGTAAGCGAGCAGAAGGCCTTTTGTTTTTCTGTTAAAAGCGCCTTAAGTACTATTTTATGGTTTACGTAAAATAATGCTTTACAAACCATTTGTACGGGAGTATATTATCTAAGAACAAAGGATAGTTATGAAAGAAACATGTTATCGATCATACCCTTTAACCGAAAATTATATTGACCTGTTATCGCTTAATTCGTCAGAAGTGGGGGACCCAAATTTGTGCATTGTCACTTGGGGTGAATCCTTTTTTTAAAGGTAGGGCTACTCTCATAGCCCGAATCCGACAGCTAACCCCATAAGCGTTTTGGAGAGGAGGTTTAAGCTGTGTAAAAACGCTGAGAACCCTTAGTGTTTTTTTTGTGCGCTTTTTTAACATAAAAAGGTATTTTTTAGGAATGATATCACTTGTTCGTGAACTTGTAACGGAGCTTAGCAATGAATAGTAAATAGTAGCTAGGCAATCATCGGAGGGAAATTGCGTGAACTATTCAGTTCTCAAAAGATTATTGATTGGAAAGCCGCTTAAAACAAAAGAGTTAGGCGATCAAAAGCTTAGTAAGCTTAAAGCACTGGCTATTTTATCTTCAGATGCCTTATCTTCAGTGGCTTATGGAACAGAACAAATTTTGATTGTACTTGCAACAGTCGGCGTCCTTGCCTATTGGTATTCGATTCCAATTGCGATTGGGGTATTGGTACTCCTGACGGCTTTAATTCTTTCATATCGTCAAATTATTTATGCGTATCCGCAAGGCGGAGGAGCTTATATTGTTTCAAAAACCAATTTAGGAGAAAATCCTGGGCTTATCGCTGGGGGGTCACTGTTAGTAGATTATATTTTAACAGTTGCCGTGAGTGTTTCAGCAGGAACCGATGCTTTAACTTCGGCTTTTCCAACGCTGCATCATTACAATGTAGTAATTGCGTGTTTGCTGGTGATTTTTATTACCGTTTTAAATTTACGTGGTGTAACAGAATCCGCTTCTGTATTAGCTTATCCGGTTTATTTATTTGTTATTGCTCTTATTTTGTTAATAGCGGTAGGCTTGTTTAAAATAGCGACAGGTCAAGTTTCACCTGAGCTTCATCCATCTCTCGGTACAGTAGTGCCAGGTATTAGTTTGTTTTTATTATTAAAAGCTTTTTCGTCAGGCTGTTCGGCATTGACAGGTGTAGAAGCTATTTCAAATGCAGTGCCTAACTTTAAAGAGCCAGGTGCAAAAAATGCTGTTCATACATTAATGCTGATGGGCGGTATTTTAGCCGTTTTATTTTCGGGCATCACGTTTTTAGCTTATTGGCTTGGCATTTCTCCAAAAGCAGATGAAACGGTTGTATCACAAATTGCATCGAGTGTGTTTGGACGAAATGGATTTTATTATTTTATTCAAGGCACAACAGCTCTAATTCTAGTGCTAGCAGCGAATACGGGCTTTTCAGCTTTCCCTTTGCTGGCTGTCAACTTATCGTCTGATAAATACATGCCAAGAATGTTTCAAATTCGTGGCGATCGACTAGGCTATTCAAATGGAATTGTGACCCTTGGAATTGCTTCTATTGTCTTAATTGTAGCTTTTAAAGGAGCGACTGAACAATTAATCCCTCTTTATGCAGTTGGAGTGTTCATTCCATTCACGCTTTCTCAAACAGGCATGATTGTCAAATGGCTTAGAGAAAAGCCGGCCGGCTGGCAAGGAAAGCTAACCATTAACTTAATTGGTGCGCTTATTACCTTAACTGTGCTAATCATTTTGTTTACAACGAAGTTTTCACAAGTATGGTCCGTGCTCATTTTCTTACCGGTTATTGTCTATATTTTTCATCGCATTCATACGCATTATGAAGCGGTAGGAGAGCAGCTTCGCATTAAGCAAGGAGAAAAGATTGGAAAGCTTGAAGGAAGTGTGGTCATTGTTCCTGTAGCAGGAATGACAAAGGTAGTAGAAAATTCATTAAATTATGCAAGAACGATTGGCGATACCGTTATTGCAGTGCATGTGGCCTTTGATCGAGAAAGCGAAAAGAGAATGGAAGAGAAGTGGGAGAAGTGGCAGCCTGATATTCGTATTGTTACGTTTCATTCTCAATACCGCAGCTTAGTGCGGCCGCTGTTTCGATTCATTGATATGGCCGAGGAAAAAGCGCGGGAAAACAATATGGCTATTACGGTCGTTATTCCACAATTCATTACGAAAAAAAGCTGGCAAAATATCCTTCACAATCAGTCCAGTCTGCTGTTAAAAGCACATTTGCTTTACCGTAAAAACGTAATCGTTACAACTGTACCGTACCGTTTTAAAAAATAATGAAACATGACTAAAAACCTCCAACTTGTATGTTGGAGGTTTTTAATTTTTAAATTCACATACACTAACCGTAATCGAATCTCATAAAGGCGCAAACGGAGGGATTGTATGAGTGAATTAATTAAGTTATTGCGAAAAGGAAATAAATCGGCCATGATGGCCGCTATAGTGAATACTATTATTTCCATTATTAAAGGGATTGCTTTCGCTTTAACAGGGAATGTAGCGATGTTTGCTGAAACGATGCACAGCTTAGGGGATGCAGCAAATCAGTTTTTTGTTTTTATAGGTTCGGCATTAAGTAAAAAAGCCCCGACCAAACGATTTCCAAACGGATTTGGCCGATTGGTTAATCTTGTTCTATTAGGAGCGGTTCTTGTAGTAGGAATTATGGCGTTTGAAACGATTAAAGAAGGATATCACCACATTCTTCATCCGACGAAGTCTTCAGGCTTTATTTTAAATATTGCAGTACTTGGCATCTCGGTGTTACTTGAAATGTTTGTTCTATTTAAGGCAATGAAAGAAATTTTGCACGATGTGGGGATAAACCCTGCAGAAACAAATGTTTTTGCGCAAAGCTTTGTTCATTTAAAGAAAGCCAAGCCAGCAACTAAACTTGTTTTTATGGAAGATCTGGTAGCTACTGGAGGAGGCGTATTGGCTTTAATCGCCGTTTTTATTTCGCGATTTACGCCTTTTCATCAAGCTGAAGGAATTGCTTCTATTTTAATTGGTCTTATGATGTTTTTTGTAGTAGGACGAGTCTTTTTAGATAATGCTGCTGGAGCGCTTGGCGAAGCGGATAAAGAAATGGAAATGAAAATTGGCGCGATTGTCATGCAAGATGTACAAGTGCGTGATATTCAAACGTTAATGGTGATGAAAGAAGGAGAAGAGCTTCACGTTGAATTAAAAGTAGAAATTGATCCTGTTTTAACAGTGGCAGAAGCTGATGATATTAAAGATCGTCTGGAAAATCGTATTTTACAGGAAAAAGGAGTAACGGATGTCATTATTGAATTTGATGAAGATGATGGAATTCCGGACTGGGTGCCAAGTGATTTACAGCTTCAAAAAGAATAAAAACAAGGAAGAAAACAGCTGTTTTCTTCCTTGTTTTTTTAGCTATATACTTTTTCACGTACGTTTGGAGAATCTGTTGAAGCTTTCGAGAAGTTAATGGTTTCACGTACAACGTAAATAGGTCTATTTTTACTTTCATCGTAAATTCTTGCGATGTATTGTCCGACTAGTCCTAAGCCAAGTAGCTGAATACCGCTAAAGAAGGTGATAGCTACCATAATAGAAGTCCAGCCAGGCTGAATGTTTTTACCTATCAGCCAAACAACAATCGAATAACTTAAAACTAAAAGTGATACAAAAACCGATAACCAGCCAATAACCATTACTAAACGCAAAGGCTTCGTTGAAAACCCAATAATTCCATCTGAAGCAAACTTGATCATCTTTTTTAAAGGATATTTTGTTTCACCAGCAAAGCGTTCATCGCGCTCATATTCTACATATGTTTGCCTGAAGCCAATCCAAGACATCATTCCTCGTACAAAACGATTGCGTTCCGTCATTTTTTTGAATACATCCGCTACTTTTCGGTCGATAATACGAAAATCTCCCGTGTCTTTAGGGATTTCGATATCGGACATATAATTTAAAAAGCTGTTTGCATCCATACGTATGCGAACAGCTTTTATGTTTTAAACCGATCTTTTAATAAATTCCATAGGGAACTCACTCCGAGACTAATGCTGATCAGAATTCCTGATAGAGCTACTATTAAAGCGATATATTCAAAGATAGAAAACTGCTTCATACTATCCCAATGGATGTTTCCCTTTAGTTTGCTAATAACTAAATTCATTCCGTAAATACCGGAAAGAACCGTGTAAATCGTTAAAATTAATAATAAGTAATTGTGACGCTTGGCTGCGATTTTCTCTTGATTTTGGTACAAAGTACCAAGGGTTTCTTTGACTTCTTGATAAAGAGAATTGATATGAAAGATTTTTTTAAAGAGCTCAGAAAACTCTTGACCTTCTGTGCGAGAGCTAATTTCTAAAAACAAATATTTACCTGAAAACACGGTAATAGAGCGGATTAGTCGTTCAATGCCCTCTGAATTTTTATGAAACGTGAGCTGAGAATATTCATAAGATAGTTTTAGCAACACGATTTTATAGAAAAAATGTAAAAATAAATTATAGTAATGCTGGCCAAATAGATGATTCATCAAAAGCTGATCCGTTTTAGAGTCTGTCGATTTAGAAATACACGAAAACACATGGTCTGTTATGACGTAATAGGTTTCAGGAGCCCATCTGGAATACACGTGTTTAGTATTATACGTTTTAATATACTCATGATTGTGTGCAGAAATAAACGCTTTCCCGCCAGGCGTATAGCTATTTAGCTGTCCAGTACGAAATAAAGTTGTGGAATTAATCTCTTGCTCTTGATTTACCGTTACATAACTTAACACAAACATCCGTTCATCGATAAAATAAGGAAGGCTCCCAACGTGCTGTTCACGTGTGGCTTCTTTCTTGATGTGTTCGTTCAAAAATGGCGCGAGCTGTGAAAAAATATAATCTTGCACTTTGCTATAGCGATGATGTTCATAGGTAATGGTGGATCCATGCTCTTCAGCAAGCTTCGGTTCTAATACACGAAAATGATTCATGAACTCTAAAATATCATCATAGGTGTAATGATTATGGCTCATCTCAGTGCGAATGGTCATGACGCCAATTTCAAAAGGACATAAAAAAACATCCACAGACAGCACGTTGCTAGACACGGTGGTGGAGGAAGTGTGTAAAGTAATGGTATGGTCTATTTTTTTTGAAAATCTAAGCAACCCTTCTTTTTCGCACGAGTCAGGGAATAGAATGCATTCAATGTAAGGAAGAAAATATTGATCCAGGCTATCATGAGATACGTAATATTGTTCTCCGTAGTATTCTTTTTCTAAATGTTTGTTTTGAATGGAAAAAAACTCGAACAAATTTGCTTCCAGTGCATGAACAAGCTGCTCTTTATTTTTTCGGTCAAAGGAAAAAGGAAAAAGAAACATGTTCATTGCTTTGGTAGGTACAATGGTTTGAAATGGTTCTGTTTTCCTTGGTGTATTGGTCATAAACTACATCCTTTTTATAGTCGGTTGTATTTCCTTGTAAGAGTCGAGGAAATGCAGGTAGAAAGTAAAGGATAAAACAAGCTTTATAAAAACCGTTCTACCTGCCTGCGATGATTCAACGTATCATTTATAATATGCCAATTTTTTTAGAAAACAAACGTAAAAAAACCAACTAACATCATGATTAGTTGGTTTTACATACAGTGTCTGATTAGTGAATCGTGCGATATACACCAGTTACTTTTCCTAAAATCGTTACGTGGCGAAGAATAATAGGCGCCATCGTTGAATTTTCAGGCTGTAAACGAACGAAATTTTCTTCTTTAAAGAAGCGTTTTACCGTTGCTTCGTTGTCTTCGGTCATAGCGACCACAATATCTCCATTATTAGCTGTTTGCTGCTGACGTACGATTACCATATCGCCATCTAGAATACCTGCTTCAATCATACTTTCTCCCATAATTTCAAGCATAAATACATGATCATCTGGAGAAACGAATTTATCTGGAAGAGGGAAATATTCTTCCACATTTTCAACGGCTGTTATAGGAAGACCCGCTGTTACTTTACCAATAACAGGAACATTAATGACATTGCTTTTAGGGATGTTTACTTCGTCTAGTTGAAGAACTTCGATTGCTCTCGGTTTTGTTGGATCTCTGCGAATTAACCCTTTGCTTTCTAAACGAGCTAAATGCCCGTGTACAGTGGAGCTAGAGGCTAATCCTACCGCTTCCCCAATCTCGCGAACAGAAGGCGGATAACCTTTTAATTTTACTTCGTGCTTAATAAAATCTAGTATGTCTTGTTGACGTTTTGATAGCTTCATATTTTTCACCTCGATTTTAGCTATTCTTTAGGTGAATTATACCACGTGATGTGTCAATATACAAACATAAGTTCGAAGAATTCCATTGACAGAAACAAATGTTCTCACTAAAATAAGAACATATATTCTGATAGGGGGATCATAATATGCAACAATTCTTACATTCTATGAAACATTACGCTATTTTTTTTGCAGTTATCGCTGCACTTACATATGTATTGACGCTGGTTTTAGGAGCGGATAAAGTAGATTTAGACAAATATTCAACGGTTACTATTACAAAAGGAGATACGCTTTGGGACTTGTCCAACAAGTATCATAATCACCATCATTTGACCACCAATGAATTTGTCAAATGGGTTGAAGAAGTCAATGATTTAAACTCAGACACTGCCCAGTCTTTATCTCCTGGAGATAAATTATATATTCCTGTTTTAAAAAAAGAGTTACATAATCAAGTGGCAATTGAACAGTAGTGTGTAACGGCCGTTCCTGAATATTGTTAGAAGCCGAAAAGGTCGTGATAAAAGTGGATGCCATTATTTATTGCCGTGTCAGTACGGATAAAAAAACCCAAGAAACATCTTTACAGCGCCAGCAAGAAGAATTAAAAAAGCTTGCTGATCTTCACCATCTAAAGGTGAAAAAAGTCGTGATGGAAAAAGCAAGCGGATATGATGTAGACAGAGAGGGTATTTTGGATGTTCTTCATACAATGAAAGAAGAGAAAATATCTGTGCTGCTCATTCAAGACGAAACACGATTAGGCAGAGGAAACGCCCGAATTGCGCTGCTTCATGCTTTTCATAAAGAAAATGCTACAATCTATACGATTAGTCATCAAGGCCAGCTTCAGCTTTCAGAATCTGATTCAATGGTGTTAGATATTATTAGCTTAGTGGAAGAGCATCAGCGGAAATTACATAATGCTAAAATTAAAAGAGGAATGAAAAGAGCCGTAGAAAACGGTTATCGTCCGCAGCAAAATTTAAAAAATCAAGGAGTTAACTCGGGAAGAGAAAAAAAAGAAGCGCCGATTGAAGAAATTGTCCGCCTTCGTCATAACGGCTTAACCTTTGCTGAAATTTCAGTTACGCTAAAAGGTTTTGGTTATAATATTTCAAAAGCGACGGTACATCGTCGCTATCAAGAGTACCAAGACAGTGCTCAATCTCTTGATAAAACGAAAGAGATTTAGTAAGATGACTACATGTTGCCGGAACGGTTCGGTAATTTTAATTATTGATTATAAGGAGATAGGTTTTATATGCTATCAAAAGATAAACTTGCTCGTATTAATGCTCTTTCAAAAAAGGCAAAGGCTGAAGGGCTGACAGAATCTGAAGCGAAAGAACAGCAAGAGCTACGTCAGGAATATTTAAAAGTTTTCCGACAATCTATGACAAATCACCTTCATACGATTAAAGTTGTGGACGAAGAAGGTAAAGATGTTACGCCTAAGAAGTTAAAAGAGAGTAAAAAGAAGCGTCTTCACTGAGACGTTCTAGTAAAACTAGAGGGAGAGTTCCCTCTAGTTTTTTGTATATTTTTAATAAGGCACACAAAAACTGTAAAAGTGGAAATTTTTTTGGTTCAAGTATTGTACAAATAAGCAAATCATTAGTATGATAACATATGTACATAGTTTTGAAAGGAATGAAGAGTATGACACAACGTATTGAAGATCTTTCGATTGCAACAATTCGTACTTTATCAATCGATGCGATTGAAAAAGCAAATTCAGGTCACCCAGGTATGCCAATGGGAGCTGCTCCAATGGCATATACATTGTGGACAAAATTTATGAACATCAATCCAAAGAATCCAAACTGGTTCAACCGTGACCGCTTTGTATTATCAGCAGGACACGGATCGGCACTATTATACAGCTTGCTTCATTTAGCTGGATATGACTTATCAATTGAAGACCTTAAAAACTTCCGTCAATGGGGAAGTAAAACACCAGGTCATCCAGAGTTCGGTCATACAGCAGGTGTTGATGCAACAACTGGCCCACTAGGACAAGGTATTGCAATGGCTGTTGGTAAAGCAATGGCAGAACGTCATTTAGCTGAAACATACAACAAAGAAGGTTTAGAAATTGTAGACCACTTTACGTATGGTATTTGTGGTGACGGAGACTTAATGGAAGGTGTATCTGCTGAAGCAGCTTCATTAGCGGCACACTTAAAATTAGGACGTTTAGTTGTTTTATACGATTCAAATGATATTTCTTTAGACGGAGATTTAGATCGCTCGTTCTCTGAGAACGTAGAAGATCGTTTCAAAGCTTACGGATGGCAAGTAATCCGCGTTGAAGACGGCAATGACTTGACAGCGATTGCAAACGCAATTGAAGAAGCAAAAGGCGATTTAACACGCCCAACGCTAATTGAAGTAAAAACAACAATCGGATTTGGTTCTCCAAACCACGCGGGTACTTCTGGCGTGCACGGTTCTCCATTAGGTTCCGATGAAACAAAATTAACAAAAGAAGCTTATGCATGGACATTTGAAGAAGATTTCTATGTGCCAGAAGAAGTGTATGCTCACTTCAAAGCTACAATTGCTGAAGATGGCCAAAAGAAAGAAAACGAATGGAACGATGTATTTGCACAGTATAAAGAAAAATATCCTGAACTAGGTCGTCAATTTGAACTAGCAGTAGAAGGAAAGTTACCGGAAGGCTGGGAAGAAACGCTTCCAGCATACGAAACAGGTTCAAGCCTAGCTAGCCGTGCTTCTTCGGGAGAAGTATTAAACGCAGTAGCACAAGCTGTACCTCAATTCTTCGGCGGTTCAGCTGACTTAGCTGGCTCAAATAAAACAATGATTAAAGGTTCAGAAGACTTCACTGCAGCTGATTACAGCGGACGTAATATCTGGTTCGGTGTACGTGAATTTGCAATGGGAGCTGCATTAAACGGTATGGCTCTACACGGCGGTGTAAAAGTATTCGGAGGAACATTCTTTGTATTCTCTGATTATCTTCGCCCAGCAATTCGCTTAGCAGCTTTAATGAAGCTTCCTGTAACATATGTATTCACACATGACAGTATCGCAGTTGGAGAAGACGGCCCAACACATGAGCCAATTGAACAATTGCCATCACTTCGTGCAATGCCAGGTCTTTCAGTGGTTCGTCCTGCAGATGCAAATGAAACAGCTGCTGCATGGCGCCTAGCATTAGAGTCAACTGACCGCCCAACGGCGCTTGTATTGACTCGTCAAAACTTGCCTACGCTTGAAGGTACAAAAGAAAATGCATACGAAGGCGTGTCTAAAGGTGCGTACGTTGTATCTAAAGCTGGTAAAGACCAAGCCGATGCATTAATACTTGCAACAGGCTCTGAAGTAAGCCTAGCAGTAGAAGCACAAAAAGCATTAGCTGCAGAAGGCATTGACGTATCTGTAGTAAGTATGCCTGCATGGGATCGTTTCGAAGAGCAATCTGCTGAGTACAAAGAAAGTGTTATCCCTAAATCAGTGAAAAAACGTTTAGGTATTGAAATGGCTTCTACACTTGGCTGGGAACGCTATGTTGGAGACGAAGGACAAGTTCTTGGTATTAATCACTTCGGTGCATCTGCTCCTGGTGAAACAATCATGAAAGAATTTGGTTTTACAGTTGAAAATGTAGTAGCAAAAGTGAAAAGCTTGCTTAATGCATAATTCTTTTTCATAAGAAAGAGCAGACTCCTGTGGTCTGCTCTTTTTTTCGACAAAAAAACAAAGGAATTTTTTCATCGATAGACAAGCATTGCGTACACCATTCGGTATAATGGTACAAAAAAGAACGAGCCGAAAGGGAGGATGAATCGTGAGAACGTATGAAGTATATTTAATGGAGGAAGAAGTTGCATCATCCTATTTTCGAAGAGAAAAGCTCATTTATCAGCTGCTGATTGAATATAGAATGAAACGTCACTTGAAGGAAACGCACTTACAAAAACAAGTTCATTACATTACTCGGCAACTGCCCATTTCATTTATTCAACGAGAATTACTTCAGGCGTTTTCTCATTATCCTCATTTTTTTACTCATCAAGAGACGTTTGTGCTGGAATATCCTCATAAAAAAAGTCGAGCATCTATAAAATTAACGAATAGCTGTATAACAATTGAAGGAGATGGCAATGTTGATGCTGAGACAGCTTTTTTTGAAGTATTACGCAAGCTAGATCCTTGTTTTTTAGCAGTGAATTATGGAACGGATGAATACGGCTGGCTGAGGCCTGTGAAAACAAGAAAATTTGTGTAATTATTTAAGGAAATTGGAACGGAAATATTGTATAATAGCGTATGGTCTAGTACACTGTAAGTTAGACAACACGAAGGAGGAAGTAATACCATGGGAATGTATATTCTAGTTGGTGTTCTAGCATTAATTGTTGGGATAGCGCTAGGATTTTTCATTGCTCGTAAATATATGATGAGCTATCTGAAGAAAAATCCACCAATTAATGAACAAATGTTAAAAATGATGATGATGCAAATGGGCATGAAACCATCGCAGAAAAAAATTAACCAAATGATGAAAGCAATGAACGGCCAAATTAAATAATGGTTAATTGGACAGACACTCTCTATTCAGAAGGGTGTCTTTTGTTTTATGATAGATATAAGAAAATGGTTGTGGGGCTAGGGGGATACGATGAAAATTTTTCGAGAGCTATGGTGGTTTTTCAAACAGGAAAAAAAGTCTTACATATCGGGGATAGCGCTGCTCATTATTGTGGCAGCATTAGAACTTCTCCCGCCTAAAATTATTGGTTTAACGGTAGATGGCATTAAAGAAGGGACGCTGAATGGAAAGCGCTTAATGCAGATGGTTGGCATTTTGCTAGGAGCTGCTGTTGTGGCCTATTTCACAAGGTACATATGGCGTATTATGATATTTGGTTCATCTGTTAAACTAGCCAAGCAGCTGAGAAATACCCTCTACACTCATTTTACCAAGATGAATCAGGCCTTTTATCAGCGGCGGCGAATTGGGGATTTGATGGCGCATGCAACGAACGATATTCAAGCTATTCAACAAACTGCGGGTTCGGGCGTTCTGACGCTTGTAGATTCGATTGTCACAGGAGGGCTTGTTCTATGCACAATGGCCCTTACAATCAGCTGGAAATTAACGCTTATTTGCCTTATTCCTATGCCGCTTATGGCCGTTTTAACAAGTTACTATGGTACATTGCTTCATGCGCGGTTTCATCACGCACAAGCAGCATTTTCTACTTTAAATGATAAGGTTCAAGAAAGCATTAGCGGAATTAAAGTCATTAAGACGTTTGGGGAAGAAGCAGCTGATGTCGAAGAATTTCGCATTAAGTCTGCAGATGTTGTCCAAAAGAACATGAAAGTAGCCCGAGTAGATGCATTGTTTGATCCGACCATTTCGATTATTGTAGCACTTTCTTTTTTACTTGCTCTTATTTTTGGTAGCAAGATGGTTATTAATGAAGAGTTAACACTGGGGCAGCTTGTTACCTTTACAACTTATTTGGGCCTTCTTATTTGGCCGATGCTCGCGTTTGGCTGGCTATTTAACATTGTGGAACGAGGAAGAGCATCATATGACAGGGTATTTTCTTTATTAAAAGAAGAAAATTCGATTGAAGAAGCAGCGCATCCTAGTGTTGAAATGCCAACAGGAAATATTGAAGCTGTTATTCATAGGTTTTCGTATGTTAAAGAAGATGAATATACGTTAAACGAAATTTATTTTACACTTTCTCGCGGTCAAACGTTAGGTATTGTCGGAAAGACGGGTGCTGGGAAAACCACGCTTTTAAAGCTGCTGCTTCGTGAATTTGATGTAAGCGACGGAGCTGTTTTATGGGGAGGAAAAGACATTAAAGACTATGCTTTTGATTCATTGTACAAAAGCATTGGATATGTTCCTCAAGATCACTTTTTGTTTTCAACAACAGTTGCTGATAATATCGCGTTTGGAAAAAGAGAAGCAAGCAATCAAGAAATTAAAGAATCGGCTAAAGTTGCCAATGTACATAGAGACATCCTCGATTTTACAGATGGCTATCAAACAATAGTAGGTGAAAAAGGCGTTTCGTTATCGGGTGGACAAAAACAGCGTATCTCGATTGCAAGAGCTCTTCTATTAGATCCTGAGCTTTTAATTTTAGACGACTCGCTATCAGCGGTAGATGGAAAAACGGAAGCGGGTATTTTACAAGCGCTGAAGCAGAAACGTCAAAATCGAACAACGATTATTACAGCGCATCGACTGAGCTCGGTTACTCATGCAGACCTGATTCTTGTACTTGATAAAGGGAAAATTATTCAGCGAGGAACTCATGAGGAACTGCTTAGCGTGAGCGGCTGGTACCAGGATATGTACGATAGACAGCAGCTTGAACGTGCGGTAGAAGAAGGAGAGACGAAAAATGAAAATTGAGCATTCTTCGGTACATAAACGTCTGTTTCGCTATACAATTCCGCATAAAAAATCATTTTTTTTAGCGTTCACACTATTATTAATTGCTACGGCTGCGGATTTATTAGGGCCCATTTTGATTAAAATTTTTATTGACGATTATTTAACTCCTAAGTACTTGCCTCTTCAGCCTCTTGTGTGGCTTGCGAGCAGTTATTTGCTTTTACAGCTTTTAAAAATTGTCGTTCAATACTTTCAGCTTCTGCAGTTTCAAAAAATTGCGCTTCAAATTATTCAGCAGATTCGAATTGACGTTTTTTCTCATGTTCATCGCCTGGCTCTTCGCTTTTTTGACAACACGCCAACGGGAAGCCTGGTATCTCGAATTACAAATGACACGGAAGCCATGAAAGAAATGTTTGTGGAAGTCATCGCGGTTTTTATTCAAAATGGGGTATTTTTGATCGGTATTTTTATAGCCATGTTTATGCTAGATGTGAAGCTGGCTTTTTATTGTTTAGTTCTTCTCCCGTTCATTTGGGGACTTATGAAGCTTTATCAGCATTACAGCGCTATTTACTACGGACAGCTCCGAGAAAAGCTAAGTCAATTAAATGCCAAGCTTCATGAGTCTTTGCAAGGCATGTCTATTATTCAGTTATTTCGTCAAGAAAAGCGGCTGCGCTCGGAATTTGAAGAAATTAATGATGAGCATTATAAAGCGGGTATGCGCAATATTAAGTTAGATGGTTTGCTGCTGAGGCCGGCAGTCGAAATACTTTACATTTTAGCCGTTATTCTTGTACTCAGTTATTTTGGTATTTCCGTAGCTGACAGCCCTGTTAAAATTGGTGTTCTTTACGCGTTTATCAACTACTTGGATCGTTTTTTTGAACCTGTTAATGAAATGATGCAGCGTCTTTCTATGTATCAGCAAGCGATGGTATCAGCCTCTCGGGTATTTGACTTGATGGATGAAAAAGAAAAAAATCCAGTCATGACAGGAGAACAAAAGCAGGGGGTACAAAAAGGAACGGTAGAATTCAGAAACGTAACGTTTTCCTATGATGGTGTTCGAGATGTGCTTTCTGATATATCATTTACGGTAAACGAAGGAGAAACAGTGGCTTTAGTAGGCCATACTGGAAGCGGGAAAAGCTCCATCATTAATTTATTAATGCGCTTTTATGAGCAGCAAAAAGGAGACATTTTGATCGATAATAAACCGCTATCGTCTTTTTCAAATAAACAGCTTCGAGATGAGGTAGGGCTGGTGCTGCAAGATGCCTTTTTATTTGCCGATACCGTAAAGCGAAATATTACGCTGCATGAAGACCATTTTTCTGATGAGCAAGTAAAAGCAGCGGCGAAATTTGTGCAAGCTCACGCATTTATCGAAGCACTTCCTAATAAGTATAATGAAGTGCTAGTGGAAAGAGGTTCGACTTTATCAAGCGGTCAGCGCCAGCTCTTAGCATTTGCAAGAACGGTGATTCGAAACCCTAAAATCCTTATTCTTGATGAAGCAACAGCGCACATTGATACAGAAACGGAAGAAGCGATTCAAGAGGTGTTAAGAGATATGGGAAAAGGCCGCACAACGATTGCGATTGCTCATCGCTTATCGACCATTCAACACGCCGACTGTATTTTAGTATTGCATAAAGGAAAAATCGTCGAAAAAGGAACGCACGCTGAACTGCTAAACAAATGCGGTTTGTACTATAATATGTATCAGCTTCAGCACAGTGAAAAAGAAGAGAATTTCAGCAAAGAAACAGGAGTAAAAGAGATTTATACAGAATTGATAGAGTGAAGGTGAAAAAAAGAAACAACCTTCATGAAGAGGTTGTTTCTGTTGTTTGAGTAGGGAATTCATTGTAAACGTTTAATAAATGATCTAATTCTTGACTATGTTTAATAGCAGGTGGAGAGTTTAATCCACTTACTCGGACTATGCGGATGAGTTCTTCTCGTTTCTTTTCAATCGCTAATAGAATATCTTTTTTGGCCAATGCTATGTATCCCTTCTAACAAGTCGTTTACCTAATTATACAAGATAATGGTACTATTTGAAAGAAGTGAGATAAGACAATTTGGTTACAAAATGGTAACGAAAAAGAACAAAAAGAACAAAAAAAGGGAAGTGGGAAATGTGGGAGATTTAAATTTGTTTTTGGCATTTGGCGCGGGGTTTTTATCGTTTATTTCACCCTGCTGTTTGCCTTTGTACCCAGCTTTTTTATCGTACATAACAGGAGTGTCAGTTAGCGAGCTAAAGGAAGGCGCTAAGTCACATCAGCGCAAAGCTTTTATTCACACAGCTTTTTTTCTATTGGGGTTTTCTGTTATTTTCATTATGATTGGCTTTGCCACTTCTTTTATTGGTCAGTGGTTTTTTAACTATAAGGATTTAATTCGGCAGATTGGCGCTATTCTTATTATTTTCTTTGGTCTAGTTGTACTAGGGATTTTTAAGCCTCGAATTCTTATGCAGGAACACAAGCTTAAATTCGCAAATAAGCCGGCTGGACTCTTAGGTTCTTCTTTTATTGGTATGGCTTTTGCTGCCGGCTGGACTCCGTGTACGGGCCCTATTTTAGTATCGGTTATGGCGCTTGCAGCGACAAACCCAGGCTCCGGTCTTTTGTACATGATAACTTATTCACTTGGATTTTCTATTCCATTTTTTATTATGACGTTTTTTATTGGGAAAATGAACTGGTTAAAAAAACATATGAATTCCATGATGAAAGTTGGCGGATACGCAATGATTGGAATGGGATTTATTTTGTATTTTGACTGGATGACAAAAATTATTATTTATACAACGAGCGTATTCGGAGGGTTTACGGGCTTCTGAAAAGGGAAAGTGATACAAAAAGAATCTGGGAATTGGCAGATTCTTTTTATTTTTTAAAAGACAAAATAGTTACTTTCGCTCTTAGGAAATAAGCACAAATATGATGTGAAAAAATATATAGAAAAAATTTATTTTTACTATATCTTCTATAAATACGGAGTGATACAATAAAATCGTCATATTTTTAATTGTTAAAAAGAGGTGTATAAATTGAAAGATATTTTGTTAATCTTGCTTTTGCAACTGATCTATGTACCGATCTTGACGCTGCGCACAATTTTTTTAGTCAAAGGTATGAGTATGTATGCCTCGGTTTTTGGATTTGTTGAAGCGTTAATTTATGTATTCGGCTTATCCCTGGTATTTTCAGGAGATCAAAGCACGCTTGCTATGGTTGTATATGCAGTTGGGTTTGGAGTGGGAATTATCCTTGGAAGTTATATCGAATCTAGACTTGCTATCGGATATACAACATTCTTAGTTAACCTTATGACCAAAAATGAAGAGTTGATTAACCGCCTTCGACAGGAAGGTTTTGGTGTTACTGTTTACCAAGGAGAAGGAAGAGACAGTGCACGCTATAGATTAGACATTTTAACAAAAAGAAGTAGAGAAGAAGAGCTATTAGCATTCATTGAAGAATATGAGCCTCGTGCTTTCATTATTTCATACGAGCCGCGTAAATTTAAAGGCGGGTTCTTACTAAAAGCAATGAAAAAGCAAAAACAAAAGCAAAAAGCAAAAGCAGATATCACCTCTACTAAATAAAAACAGAAGAGATCCTCTTCTGTTTTTTTGTTGCACTTTTACTTCTGATGTTTTTTGGATTATAATATAAGTAAACACTAAACTATAGTAAAGGAAGGATTTCATTGGTTATTGCTTCAACACTTGTCGCAATTTTTATGGCTTCTTTCATATTAGTTGTTCGAATGAAAGCTGCTGATAAACCAACGAATGCAAAAAAAATTATACTTCCGCCTTTTTTTATGAGTACGGGAGCGTTAATGTTTATCTTTCCAATGTTTCGAGTAACGGGTGCAGAACTGCTTGAGGCGTTAATAGCAGGCATGATTTTCTCAATCCTGTTAATTAAAACGTCTAAATTTGAAATTCGTGACGATCATATTTACTTGAAGCGTTCAAAAGCTTTTGCATTCATTATTATTGGTTTGCTTATTATTCGAATTGCAATGAAAATATATTTAAGTTCTTCAATTGATGTTGGCCAGCTTGGCGGTATGTTCTGGATCTTAGCATTTGGTATGATTGTACCTTGGCGCATTGCTATGTACACATCGTACAAAAAGCTCGAACGAAAGCTGCATAATGATCGTCTTGCTAATACAACGATATTAAACTAAAAAAGGTGGCTACGCAGCCACCTTTTTTGATTTAAAATAAATGCTGATAGGGGACGGCATCTATTTTTTGCTTTTTTAATGTTTTTAATAAAAATTTATGATCACGTTTAGGCGTAGCTAAAATGTATCCACGTACGATTAAGTCTTCCGTTATAGAGGCTGCTTGTTCCTCAATTGCGAGTTCCCCAATTTTTCCCGCGATTTTTTGTTTGGCTACATCGCGAAATAGTTCAGGTACTGGTTCAACAAGAACGTTTAATAGCTGCTTTTGATCCGCTGACCAAAGGTGGACGGTTTTGGAAAGATAGTGATCTTGCCAATCAAGCTCAGACATGCCGTCTTCTTTTGGTAAGCGCTTTAAAAATTTCCTGAACATAAAAAATCCGCCGATAGCAAACATGCTCATTAAAAAGACAACCCAAAATAAAATAACCCATAAAAACCAGCCCTCTAGCATATTTTTCACTCCCTTATAAAGAGGTTAAACAAAACATTACTATATTTATACATTTATTATAAAAGCCTTGTTCCTTTTATGGCAATATAAAATTCCTGTATTTTGTAGGAGAAGAAAGTCTTTTTTGACTCATCGATAAGTTTATATAGACTCACTGACGAGTAAATTATCGTTAGAATTATCTAAAAATCCTTATTTTTCAGCTTTTTAAAAGTTGGCACGTTTTTTGCATATAAACTAATTGAAGAATTATTTAATATGAGAGGAAGATAAAAAATGAGTCAAACTTTTAGCAAAGTAGCAACAAATTTACCGGGAGAAAATGCAAAGCAATTATTAGATAGAAGACACCGTGCCATTCCGAAAGGTGTAAGTTATGGCATTCCGACATTTGCTGATACGGCTGAAGGGGCGATCGTTAAAGATGTCGATGGCAATACGTTTATTGATTTCGTAGGCGCAATTGGCACAATCAATGTAGGACACAGTCATCCAAAAGTAAAAGAAGCGCTTCACAAACAAGTAGACCGTTTTATTCACACAGGATTTAATGTAATGATGTATGAGTCATATGTAGAGCTTGCAGAAAGATTGGCAGCAATTGCACCTGGTGAATTTGACAAGAAAGTATTACTTTTAAATAGCGGAGCAGAAGCTGTAGAAAACGCAGTGAAAATTGCTCGTAAATATACAAAGCGTCAAGGAATTATTTCCTTTAACCGCGGTTTCCATGGTCGTACATTAATGACAATGACAATGACAAGTAAAGTAAAACCATATAAATATGAATTTGGACCGTTTGCTCCTGAAGTTTACAAAGCTCCATATCCTTATGAGTATCGCCGTCCACAAGGGTTATCAGTTGAAGCATACGAAGATTTCATGATTACAGAATTCAAAAACTTCTTAAATACAGAAGTAGCACCGGAAACGATTGCAGCTGTTGTAATGGAGCCGATTCAAGGTGAAGGTGGTTTCATTGTTCCAGGTAAACGTTTTGTGCAAGAAGTGTATCAATTATGTAAAGAGCACGGAATTTTATTTGTATCAGATGAAATTCAAGCAGGATTTGCACGTACAGGCCGCTACTTCGGTATTGAACATTTTGACGTTGAGCCTGATTTAATTACGGTATCAAAATCACTAGGAGCTGGCGTACCAATCAGCGGTGTCATTGGCCGTGCTGAAATCATGGATGAATCTAATCCTGGTGAGCTTGGCGGAACGTATTGTGGAAGTCCTCTTGGATGTGAAGCAGCCTTAGCTGTACTTGATATCATTGAAGAAGAAAAGCTAAACGAACGCGGTGAGTACCTTGGAAAAGTGGTAACATCACGATTTGAAAAACTAGCAGAAAAATATGACTGTATCGGTGATATTCGCGGATTAGGAGCGATGTCTGCGATTGAGCTTGTGAAAGACCGTGAAACAAAAGAAGCGGACAAAGAGCTTACACAGCGTATCGTAAAAGAAGCAAACAAACGTGGATTATTACTGCTTAGCGCAGGAGTATTTGGAAACGTTCTTCGTATCTTAATGCCGATTGTTATTACGGATGAGCAGCTAGAAGAAGGCTTAGCTATTTTTGAAGCAGCACTAGAAGCAAGCGTACAGCAGACTGTTGAAGTGTAAGAGAAATTGAGATATGAGTGAAGAGAGAACTCTTCACTCATTCTTCATGAATTACAAAGAATGGGTATGTTTGGACACTCTATTTATAGATGTTTCATTTTCTGATAAAATAAAATAATAATTATTTTTTGACGAAAAGGTGATTCAAATGACCATTCATAAAAAGCATATTCAGCAAATTAACGACGAACTTTACGATATATTTGAGTCATCATTTGATGAAATCTTTGTAACTGATGCAAATGGGTATGTATTAGTTGTAAATTCAGAGTGTGAAAAAAATTATGCTTTGAAAGTGGAAGATTTTATTGGAAAGCACGTAAAAGAACTGCAGGAAATGGGTATTTTTTATCCTTCGGCCACGTTAAAGGTGATTGAATCTAATCAAGCAATTGAATTGGTTCAAAAAACAAACTCCGGCCGGTATCTTCATGTGCGGACAAGGCCGGTATTTACCAATGAGGGGCAATTGAAAAGTGTTATTAGCTATTCTCGAGATCTCACAGACTTAATGGAATTAAAACGAAAAGTAGAAGAGATGGAAGAACAGCTTGAAAACTATAAAAAAGAGTTAAATGAATCCGTAGACTTAGAAGGCATTGTGACAAAAAGCGAAGCGATGAAAAAGGTTTTTTCAACCATTCAACGAGTTGCTTCTGTAAATACAACCGTTCTTTTACTTGGAGAAACAGGGGTAGGAAAAAGCAGAGTAGCAAAACTGCTTCACCAGCTTAGTACAAGAAAACAGCAGCCGTATCATGAGCTTAATTGTGCAGCGCTTCCTGAACAGCTTATTGAATCAGAGCTATTTGGCTATGAAGGCGGTACGTTCACTGGAGCATTTCGAGAAGGGAAAAAAGGTATCATTGAGCTTTCGAACGAAGGCACGCTTTTTCTAGATGAGATTGGTGAACTTTCTCTTTCAGCACAAAGTAAGTTGCTCCATGTACTGCAAGACCGTACAATTCGTCCCGTGGGTTCAACAAAAGCAGTATCAATAGATGTACGAATTATTGCTGCTACGAATCAAAATCTGGAGCAAATGGTGGAAGAAGGAAAGTTTAGACGTGATTTGTACTATCGACTGAACGTAGTGCCAATTACGATTCCACCTTTACGAGAGCGAAAAGAAGATATTCTGCCTCTTGTCTATCAATTTCTTCATCATTTTAATACGGTATACGAACGTAATGTACGCTTATCACCAAAGGCGTTAGATGCATTTTTAGGTCAGGAATGGAAAGGAAACGTTCGCGAAGTGGAAAATATCATTGAGCGCCTGGTTGTTACAGGAGAAGAAATGATTACGCTTAAAGACTTGCCGTTTGCAAAAGAGTTTGCTATCGATCCACCTGTTCATACGCTTCCTGAAATGATTGAACATGTGGAAAAAGAAATGGTCATCAAGGCGTTTGAACAGCATAGGTCATCTTACAAAGTAGCCGAACAGCTTGGTATTAGCCAATCACAAGCGAGTCGTAAAATCCGAAAATACGTGTCGGACAGCACCGAACAGTGAGTAGATAAATTTAAGCAGGGAGTGAAGAAATATGAAGCAAGCAAACTTATATATTAACGGAGAATTTGTTTCAACAAATGATACATACGAAGTGGTAAATCCAGCGACAAATGAAGTAGTAGCTACCGTTGCAAAAGGCGGAGAAAAAGAAGCGAAGCTAGCAGCAGATGCTGCCTATGAAGCGTTTCAAACATGGTCTAAAAAAACAGCAGAAGAGCGCGGCAAACTATTATTTAAATGGCATCAGCTGATTGAAGAACACACGGATGAACTGGCTGAAATAATGACAGTCGAGCAAGGTAAGCCTCTTAAAGAAGCAAAAGGTGAAATTGGCTACGCCAACGGATTCGTGTCATGGTACGCAGAAGAAGGAAAACGAATTTACGGAGAAACAATTCCAGCTTCTTCTCCTAATAAACGTCTATTTGCTCACAAGCAGCCAGTGGGAGTTATGGCAGCTATTACGCCGTGGAACTTCCCGGCAGCAATGATTACGCGTAAAGTAGCGCCAGCTTTAGCAGCTGGATGTACAGCGGTTATTAAGCCGGCAGAACAGACGCCATTGACGGCTCTTCGTCTAGCAGAACTGGCAGAAGAAGCAGGTATTCCAAAAGGCGTAATTAATGTAGTTACGGGAGATGCAAAAGCGATTGGAGAAGCGTGGCTTCAAGATGGACGTGTACGTAAACTATCGTTTACGGGTTCTACAGAAGTAGGTAAACTGTTAATGCGCGGAGCAGCTGATACGGTTAAAAAAGTGTCTTTAGAATTAGGCGGACACGCTCCGTTTATCGTAACAGCAAATGCTGATTTAGATAAAGCAGTAACAAATGCAATTGCTTCTAAATTCCGCAACGCTGGTCAAACATGCGTATGTACAAACCGCATCTACGTGCACGAGTCTATTGCTAAACCGTTCGCAGAGCAGTTTGCAGCGGCTGTTAGTCAGCTGAAAGTCGGAAACGGCTTAGAAGAAGGTACGGATATCGGACCTCTAATCGATGAAAAAGCGTTAGAAAAAGTAAAGCGCCACTTAGATGATGTTGTAGCAAAAGGTGGAAACGTCTTAACTGGAGGGGCTGTACGCGAAGAGGGAAGCGGACTGTTTGTTGAACCTACGGTTGTAGATGGTGCAACGGATGATATGCTTTGTATGTACGAGGAAACATTCGGGCCAATTGCTCCAATTGCGACGTATCAAACAGAAGAAGAAGTTATTCGCCGTGCAAATAACTCGCCTTACGGATTAGCAGCCTATGTGTTCACTGAAAATATTTCAGAAGCTATTCGTATTGCTGAAGCTTTAGAATATGGTATTGTAGGGCTAAATGATGGACTACCTTCTACACCACAAGCGCCGTTTGGCGGCTTTAAAGAAAGTGGACTTGGACGTGAAGGCGGACATTACGGAATTGAAGAATATTTAGAAGTGAAATATATTTCTTTAGGCTTTTAACAAAAAGTGATTTCGCTTTCCTGCGAAATCACTTTTTTAGTAATAGTACACGTGGGGAATTTGTGCATGTACGGATTGGAAATTCATGAATAAAAAACAAAATTCTTCTAGAGTACAGCATTCGAGATCTTCGCAATCGTGAGAGTTAAAAAAATCTTCAAGTATAGTTGCCTCCACGTCTTTAAATAACCAGTGGTGTTCAACATCCTCAAAATTGCCGCGATAAACCTCACTTAACCCATAAAAGTCGAATATATCTTCCAGCTGCTTCTGTTGCATAGCCATCCCTCCTCTTCCTAGTATAAGAAAAAGAAAGAGATATTAAACAAGCTGTCATACTACTTTGTTTTTTTTATAAAATCTCGTATAGTTAATAGTAATGACAAGCAAAGGAGTTTCGGCATGTTTACATATATCACGTTATTTGGTTTTCTTGGATTCGCTGTGTATTCGAGTACGTGGATTTATTCAATTGTCAAAAAAGATGGAAGAGCAAAGAAAAATGGAAAGGGTACTCTTATTAGTTTTCTTGTGATGCTTATCGGGTTAGTCGGTCTGCAGTTTACGTAACCATAGATTATTTTGACATTTTTACCACCTTCACTTATAGTTAACTTTGGGCGAACATATGTATGATTTTGGTCACGGTGCTTGCCTTAAGTTGAAAAAGAAAGAAGGTGGCATATTTGAGATATCACACACATATTGCAACATCGATTGCTGCCGGTGCCGGTGTGGCTATAACAGGAGACGCTTCGTTTACATTTCCTTATGTTGTAGGCATTGCGATTGGAGCGCTGCTTCCTGATATTGATGAACCAAATTCATATATTGGTAGAAGATCTCTTGGTCTCGCAAAAGTCATTAAATCTATTTTTGGTCACCGAGGTATTACGCATTCTATTCTTGCAAGCGGACTTATTTTTTATTTACATACGATGTATAACAACGATTTTACATTAGGAATAGCCTATGGATACGCTTTTCATATTCTTGGAGATTTCTTTTCTAAACGAGGGGTACCTTTTTTCTCTCCTCTTAGCAAGAAGAAGTTTAAGCCTCCTTTAACATATGAAACAGGTAGCGGAGCAGAGACTCTCATCTTTTACCTGGCAGTGATAGGAAGTTTTTATATGCTTTATAAGTATCAGCTGTACACCCAGCTGTTTTAAAGGAAGAAGAGGCTGGGACAAAAGTATGTTAGCCAAGGTGAATGACGAACTATTGATCAAAATGTTTGATTGGTGGTTCGTTTTTTATTGGAATGGTGAACGTAGGTCTCATCTGTTTAGTTGCTTCTAGCGGTTGATTGGAGGGCAAGGCGAAGACTCCTGCGGGAAAAGCGGCCTAGAAGAGACCCGGCAGGAGCCTAGCGACGAGGAGGCTTATCGGCCGCCCGCGGAAAGCGAAGCCTTGTACGGATATCAACAGCGGTGTAAAAGGCCATTTATACTAGAGCATTTATCTAATTTGCTCGTCTTTAAATGGAAGTGATTTAGTTATGTCTCAACCTCTCTTTTAGGCTTCCACTACGTAAAGTTCAGTCGTTTTCATAGGAAGGGTAATGGTAATACTTGTGCCGTCATTTTTTTCACTGGATACATGAAAAAAACCATTATGTTCATTAATAATTTTGTTGCAAATTGTTAGTCCCAGGCCTATTCCTCGTTCTTTTGTTGTATAAAAAGGCTCTCCTATATGAGGGATACGCTTTGAATCAATTCCACATCCATTGTCTTTTATCACAATGCACAGCGTTTCTCTAGCTGATTTTTCAATCGATACCGCCAGCTTGCCGCCGCTTTCCATCGAATCAATAGCGTTTTGTATAATATGAATAAATACTTGGGTTAGCTGTGTTTTTTGCCCACTAACGAGCAGAGGATGTTCTTTTGGATAGTGACGAAAGATGCGGATGTTTTTGACTCCAGTAACCGGTTCAAATTGCTTTAATACCTCATCTAACAAGTCGGTAATAACAAGGTTGTCTGTATATACGTACTCTTGTTTAGCTAAACTCATAAACTCTGTGATGATATGTTCAATTTGTGAAAGTTCATGCTGAATGAGATCTCGATAAATCATTGTTTTTTTCGGCTGCTGTGTCTCACTGAACAGTTGTACAAACCCTTTAATGGTTGTCAAAGGATTTCTAACCTCGTGTGCGATACTTGCAGCAAGGTGACCAATGACAGAAAGTTTTTCTGAATTTCGGATCTTTTTCTCTGCTTGTCTTTTTTCTGTTACGTCTCGTGAGACAAATACAAACCCTTCGATTTCTCCAGTGGATGTAATAATTGGAGCGCCTTTACATTCTAATAAAACGATGGTGCCGTTCACGTGAAACTTTCGGTATTCAAATGTGGAGGCATCTTTTGTTTTGCTCATGTTAGCTAAAGTAGTCGAGATTATGTGTTTGTCTTCGGGATACGCATTGATAAGCACATGTTGTCCAATAAGCTCATCAGGATAAACGCCTAACGTTTTAGCGTAAGAAGGAGAAGCGTATTCATAAATGCCATCTTCAGTAATAGCACATACTAAATCATGGGTATGAGATAAAATAGCTTGATGCTTTGGTTCATTGTCATCCGTAATGATTCGATCTTTTAATGGATAAAAAGGCTGATCTTCTTGGTTGGCGAAGGTGTGCCGAACTTGAGTGCCGCACATTCTGCAAAAATTATAATCTTCCTTATAGTTACAAGAAGGACAAACGGGCATCGAATCACTCCAATCAGATCTATGCAATGAGAGAGTTCCCAAGCATATATAATCATTATTATATATTCAAATTATAGGAAAAAATATGAAAAATCAAATGTGCTATAGAGAGGGGAATTGGGCTTGAAAACCCTATAAAGAGATTTCAAATACATGTTTTTAGTTGTAAATAGATGAGGAATGGAATTTTTTACACATTTAAAAAATTCAGCACATCAAATAAGAGGCTTGATTTACCTCTTATTTGATGTGCTGATAATGCTCCAGCGCTCGCTCTCTAGCTGCTTTATGATCGACAATTGGAGCCGGATATGTTTTATTAAGTGTAACGTTTGCTTTTTCTAATACGTCTGCTGGGGCCTCCCAAGGTTTATGAATATAAGAAGAAGGAATATCTTTAAGCTCTGGAAGCCACTTTTTAATATATTCTCCTTCTTTATCAAATTTTTCTGATTGAGTAATTGGATTAAAAATACGAAAATATGGCGCGGCGTCTGCTCCCGAGCCTGCAACCCACTGCCACCCCATTGTATTATTAGCTAAATCTGCGTCTACTAAGGTATCAAAAAACCAATTTGCTCCGTGTTTCCAATGAATTAAAAGGTGCTTTACTAAAAAGGAAGCAGCTACCATTCGAACTCGATTGTGCATAAAACCTGTTTCCCACAGCTCCCGCATTCCGGCATCGACAAGGGGATAGCCGGTTTTTCCATTTTTCCAAGCTTGAAGCTCTTCATTGCCGTCAGCCCACTGAAATTGCTTGAATTTTTCATTAAGCGGTTCAGTTGTAGTGTGCGGGAAATGATAAAGCAGCTGATAAGCAAAATCTCTCCATATAAGTTGACGAATAAACATTTCAGCTTGCTGTTCAAAAGCATCAGAACCTACTTTTTCAGCTTTAGTTCTCAAATAATGATAAAGGACTCGAGCTGAAAGCTGTCCTGTAGCCAAATAAGGAGATAGAAATGAATTTAATGCTTCAGCAGGAAAATCTCGTCCTTTTTCATAATGAAGCAGCTTATTCTTTAAAAACGTTTTGAAGACATCAATAGCGCCTTTTTCCGTAGCTTCCCACGTCGACTTAATCGTTTCATCCCACGGTATGCTTGGAAGCAAATCGAGATCTGAGACTGAAAGAGATTCAACCGGTTTAGAGGAGGCCTGTATGGAAGTAACTTTTTTTACAGCAGAAGATACTGAATGTTTTTGAGAAGCTTTATAGTAAGCTGTAAACACTTTATAAGGATCCCCATTTTCTTTTGTGATTTTCCAAGGTTCATGAAGGAGAAACCCCTCAAATGTGCGAATATTTATTTGTTGCTCTGAAAAAAAAGCTTGAAGCTCTTTATCTCTTTTTAGCGCATGTGGTTCATAGCGTCTATTCCAATAAATATCTTGTGCATTCGTTTCATGGAGTAATTTTTGTAACACATCTTTAGGGTTTCCTTTTTGTACAATCAGCGTTCCTTCTATTTTTTTGATCGAGGTTTTAAAGTCATTCAGCGCATGGTGAAGCCACCATTTACTTGCACTTCCCATTGAGCTTTCTTCATAGTCGTCATGGATATAAACAGGTACAACCATTCCTTCTTTAGCTGCGTGAAATAGAGCTGGGTTATCAACTAGCCGGAAATCTTTTCGAATCCATACGATAATGGTTTTATTCATCATGTGCCACCTTTCTATCTGCAATTTGCCTCGATTATAGCTTTTTTCTTATACGTTCTACAATTTTGAATGTGTAGAAGGCCTATTTTCTTATGGACGAATTTCAGATTGATGGTAAAAAGAATAACGTAAACAGAGTAAGAGAATGGGAAGGAGCCCTTAAAAATGAGAAATTCGTATGGAATGAAACAAACCGGACAACCGATATCCAATCCATATATGCAAGCAGCACCTAAACCTGCTAAAATGCCGCCTATGCCTTCTGCAAAAGAAATGCAGGCAATGCCGATGCAAGAAGGCGCAAATCAAATGCCAATACACGGAGAAATGCCGCCGATGAAAGATGCAATGCCGTCGATGCATGGAGGAATGAATCAAATGCCAATG
>Ga0164306_10000022_pt1 | contig 65867 bp, 67 predicted proteins | sample Whisoiple_242_MG_FD_110213 | JGI IMG/M metagenome (GOLD analysis project Ga0164306, IMG submission 110213) | Soil microbial communities amended with fresh organic matter from upstate New York, USA - Whitman soil sample_242_MG | ecosystem: Environmental > Terrestrial > Soil > Unclassified >... | reverse complement strand
TCAGCTACTACTTTAGCTGTGTCAGCTTTAAAGTCACCATAACCTTTGCCTTCGTACATTGCTTCAATGTCTTCGATCGATTTATTGGCTAGGATTGAATAAATACTTAATAAGTTTGAAATACCTGGCTTATTTTCTTTATCATAGCGAACAATACCTTCTGAATCCGTTACGGCACTTTTGATTTTCTTTTCAATTGTTTTTGCGTCATCCAAGAGCGTAATGAAAGCTTTTTGGTTTGGATCGGACTTGCTCATTTTTTTCGTAGGATCTTGAAGAGACATGACGCGTGCGCCCACTTTTGGAATACGTACTTCAGGAATAGTGAAGATATCATTGTATTTTTTGTTGAAGCGTTCAGCTAAATCACGCGTTAATTCTAAATGCTGCTTTTGATCTTCACCAACTGGAACCAAATCGGTGTTGTATAAAAGAATATCAGCTGCCATTAATGGAGGATAAGTTAGTAATCCTGCTGATACTGCTTCTTTTCCAGCGGACTTATCTTTAAACTGAGTCATACGTTCAAGTTCACCGATATACGCTACGCACTGTAGCATCCATCCCGCTTCTGTGTGGGCGGGAACTTCTGATTGAATAAATAAAGTCGATTTTGCTGGATCAATTCCTACTGCTACATACAGAGCAGCAAGGCTGCGAATGTTTTTACGAAGTGCTAAACGATCTTGAGGCGTTGTAATCGCATGCTGATCTACAATACAAAAATGACAGTTATAGTCATGTTGAAGTTCAACAAATTGCTTCATCGCTCCAATGTAGTTACCTAAAGTGATTGTACCGCTTGGTTGAATACCTGAAAAAATTGTTTTCATCAAATCTTCCTTTCATCTGCACATATATGATGCTAATTTACGGATACAACATAAAAAGGCCCATCCGCTCCTAGCATAAGCTAGGGGCGAATGGACCGCGTTGCCACCCTAATTAGCACACATAATTGTGAACTATCTTTATTCATATAACGTTGAGGTCAACGTTCAAGCTTTGCACTTGAAAGCTCCAAAGTCCATTCTGCAGGTTTCAATGTTTGTTCTCACCAGCCACAAACTCTCTAAAAATGAAAATTCTGCATACTACTCTTTTTCACAGCTTTAATTATATAGTTATTCGTTATTATAACGCGAAAAAGCAGGAATTTAAACATCTTATCGCTAAAAAGTTTTATAAGACAATTTACTGGAATTTTTCAGCGGCAAAAAAAGACAAGAACCTTTTAATTAAAGCATTTCTTAATGAAAATTTGGTGGAGAATTTGGTAAAAATCTTTTATTTAGTATTTCTAATGGCTTTGTAATACTATTGTAATACCTATACTACAAAAAAGATTTTGGACGTCTGACAAGTAGGCACAATCCTTATAAGATAAGGTTTTTTCTCTCGTGACAAAAAAATACCATTAAATAATAGTATTGCAATAAATTTTTAAAATATTTATAATAGGCGTAACAAACATATTTTTTACAAAGGTATTACAATTTCTTAAGTTTTCAGAAAACACAAAATAGACAATGTTTTGTTTCAATTAGCGAATTTTGTAATGAATGAGTCTTCTACATATTAAGCGCATACATTGGATTTACAGCATGTAAACAATTGATGACAGTTTCATAGGGTAGAAGAATAATTTTGCAGTGAGGTCTTTAATGCTCTACTACGCGAAAAAATAACTGATTATTTTGTATTGAAAGAGGATTAAGAAATTAGTACATATCAAAAAAATATGGTTGCCACACAAACAAAATTTAATAGGGGGTAACACGCAATGAAGAAAAGGTTGTCGATTCTTTTCAGTTTGCTGCTTGTAATGAGCTTGTTTTTAGCTGCATGTGGATTTAACAAAGAATCTGGTGGCAGTGAAAATGCTAGCAGTGATGGCGGCGACAAGAAGAAAGAGCAAGAGCTTCGCGTAAACATTAAAACTGAGCCTTTTTCACTGAACCCAGGCTTAGCTAATGATTCAACGTCATCAAACGTATTATTACAAACATTTGAGGGTTTAACTCGTATCGGTAAAGATGGAAAACCTGAAAATGCAATGGCGAAAGATGTGAAGGTCAGCGATGATCAAACTAAATATACGTTTACTATTCGCGACGATGCAAAATGGTCAAATGGTGACCCTGTAACAGCAAAAGATTTCGAATATGCATGGAAATGGGCGTTAGATCCTAAAAATGAATCTCAATATGCATATCAATTATACTATGTTAAAAATGCACAAGCTGCCAATGAAGGAAAAGGTTCATTAGATGATGTTGCCGTTAAAGCAACAGATGATAAAACGCTTGAGGTAACATTAGAAAACCCAACGCCATATTTCTTAGAATTAACAGCTTTCTATACGTACTTCCCAGTGAATACGAAAATTGCTGAATCAAATGAAAAATGGTACACAAATGCAGGCGAAAACTATACGTCAAACGGTCCTTTCAAGCTTAAAACTTGGAAACATAATGACAAAATCGAGTTAGTTCCTAATGAAAACTATTGGGATAAAGATGCTGTAAAACTTAAAAAAGTTGAAATGTACATGATCAATGATAACAACACTGAACTTTCAATGTTCAAAAACGGTGAATTAGACTGGGCGGGTATGCCTACTGGTCAATTACCGGCTGATGCACTTCCTGAATTAAAGAAAGACGGTTCATTAAACATTCAAGAGATTGCAGGTACTTACTGGTACAAGTTTAATACAGAACAAAAACCTTTAGACAATGTGAACATTCGTAAAGCATTAGCTTATGCAATTGATCGTAAAGGTATTACAGAACAAATTACAAAAGACGGTTCAGTTCCAGCGATGGCGGCTGTACCACCAACAATGTTTGAAGATAACAAAAAAGGCTACTTCAAAGACAATGATGTGAAAAAAGCAAAAGAATATTTAGAAAAAGGCTTGAAAGAAATGGGCCTTAAAGATGCTTCAGAACTACCAGCAATTAAGGTTTCATACAACACGGATGAAAAACATGCAAAAATTGCACAAGCTGTTCAAGATATGTGGAAGAAAAACCTTGGCATTAAAGTACAGTTAGACAACTCTGAGTGGGCTGTTTACATTGAAAAGTTACACCAAGGAGATTATCAAGTTGGACGTATGGGCTGGTTAGGAGATTTTAACGATCCAATCAACTTCTTAGAATTGTTCCGTGATAAAAAAGGCGGAAACAATGATACAAACTGGGAAAACCCAGAATATAAAAAGTTATTAATTGACTCTCAAAAAGAAACAGATCCTAAAAAACGTCTGGAAATGTTGAAAAAAGCAGAAGGTATCTTCATGGATGAAATGCCAGTGGCACCAATCTACTTCTACACAAACGCTTGGGTACAAGACAAGCAGCTGAAAGATGTTGTGATGTCTGGACTTGGAGACATTCAGATTAAGTGGGCTCATTTTGAGTAAGTAACATCAATTGTGACAAAGGGTATATGGGGCCTGGTGCTCCATATACTTTTCTTTCTTGTGCGCGAATTTTGTAAAAATATGGAGGTGTGTCGGGGTGTTCAAATATATAGGAAAACGACTTATTTATATGTTTCTATCATTATGGCTGATCGTAACAGCGACCTTTTTCTTAATGCGTGCTGTTCCAGGAGGTCCATTCACATCAGAAAAGCAGCTTCCCCCTGAAATTCAAAAAAATCTAAATCAGTATTACGGTTTAGACCAGCCTTGGTACCATCAGTACTTTGATTATTTAACATCAATTTTAAAGTGGGATTTTGGTCCATCTTTCAAATATAAAGGCCAAACGGTAAATGATTTGATTAACGGCGGATTCCCTGTTTCATTCATGCTAGGGATGGAAGCTATTTTAATAGCAATTGCTATTGGTGTAGTACTTGGTGTTATTGCTGCTTTAAAACATAATAAGTGGCAAGATTACACGGCGATGGTTATTGCAGTTCTAGGAATCTCAGTTCCGAGTTTTATCATGGCAGCGGTATTACAATACGTTCTGGCTATGAAACTACAAATTTTTCCGGTTGCACGCTGGGAATCTTGGGCACACACGGTGTTACCAGCTCTCGCGCTTGCTTCAACCCCTATGGCATTTATCGCACGATTGACTCGTTCGAGTATGCTTGAAGTATTAAGCAATGATTATATTCGTACAGCGAAAGCAAAAGGTTTAAGCAGAGGCGTTATTACAGTTAAGCACGCCATGCGAAATGCGATGCTTCCAGTCGTATCCTATATGGGACCTTTAGTAGCAGGGATTTTAACGGGTAGCTTTGTTATTGAAAAAATATTTGGTATCCCGGGATTAGGTTCACACTTTGTACTCAGTATCTCAAACCGAGATTACACAACGATTATGGGCGTAACGGTGTTCTACAGTATTTTACTACTTTTTTGTATCTTGCTTGTAGATATTGCATACGGCTTCATTGACCCTCGAATTAAACTTACAGGTGCTAAGAAAGGAGAGTAACTATGCAGCAACTTCCGAAGATTCCTAAAGAAATGTTTGAAACAGCAGGGATTGACCGCGCTCAGGCAGAAAAGATTGAAAAACCGAGTCTTTCATTCTGGCAAGATGTTTTTATTCGTTTTCGCAAAAACAAGCTTGCTATGTTTGGTGTAGTACTAATGGTTCTCCTTGTTTTTATGGCTATATTTGGTCCATTGATGGTGAAATATGATTATGCAACCAATGATTTACTGAATGCTAATCAGGCTCCATCTTCTGAGCACTGGTTCGGTACAGATGAATTAGGGCGTGATGTTTTTGCTCGTACGTGGGAAGGCGCTCGTATTTCATTATTTATCGGGTTAGCAGCAGCTTTAATTGATTTATTCATCGGCGTAGTTTGGGGAAGCATCTCTGGATACCGCGGCGGCCGTACGGATGAAACAATGATGCGTGTTGCGGATATCTTATATGGTGTTCCTTACCTTTTACTGGTTATTATTTTAATGGTTATGCTTGGCCAAGGGTTAGGCACGATGATTTTAGCGATGACCATTACCGGCTGGATTAACATGGCCCGTATTGTGCGTGGACAGGTATTGCAGTTGAAAAACCAAGAGTACGTAATGGCTTCACAAACATTAGGAGCAACAACAAAACGTATTTTATTTAAACATCTTATTCCTAACGCAACAGGTCCAATTTTAGTAACAATGACACTAACGATTCCTTCAGCAATCTTTACAGAAGCATTTTTAAGCTACTTGGGACTAGGCGTTCCGGCACCGCTTGCAAGCTGGGGAACAATGGCTTCAGAAGGCTTACCTGCTTTGGAATACTATCCTTGGCGCTTATTTTTCCCAGGTTTGTTTATCTGTTTAACAATCTTAGCGTTCAACGTAATTGGTGATGGATTACGAGATGCGTTAGATCCAAAACTACGTAAGTAAGGAAGTGAACTCATATGTCACGTTTATTAGAAGTAAAAAATTTAGCTGTATCATTTAAAACATATGGCGGAGAAGTTCAAGCTGTTCGCGGCGTTAACTTCCACTTAAATAAAGGTGAAACTTTAGCAATTGTTGGTGAATCAGGATCTGGTAAAAGTGTAACTTCACAAACGATCATGCGCCTTATTCCGATGCCTCCTGGCCGAATCAAAAGCGGCGAAATGCTGTTTGACGGCATTGATTTAGCTAAGAAAACGGATAAAGAAATGGAAGCTATTCGCGGTAAAGATATCGGTATGATCTTCCAAGATCCGATGACTTCCTTGAATCCAACGATGAAAGTTGGGGCTCAAATTGGTGAAGTCGTAATCAAGCATTCCAAAGTGTCTAAAGCAGAAGCAAAAAAACGGGCAGTCGAGTTATTAACGCTTGTAGGAATTCCTTTTCCAGAACAGCGTGTGAATCAATATCCGCATGAATTCAGCGGCGGGATGAGACAGCGTGTTGTCATTGCGATGGCTCTTGCTTCTAATCCGAAGCTATTGATCGCTGATGAACCAACAACGGCGCTTGATGTAACAATTCAAGCTCAAATTTTAGAATTGATGAAAGACATTCAGAAAAAAACGGATACATCTATTATCTTTATTACCCATGATCTTGGTGTAGTAGCAAATGTAGCAGATCGAGTAGCCGTTATGTATGCTGGTCAAATTGTTGAAATGGGCACAGTGGATGAAGTGTTTTACGATCCAAAACATCCGTATACGTGGGGACTGCTAGCTTCTATGCCAAGCTTAGATAACGAGGCAGAAGAAGAGCTGGCTGCTATTCCTGGAACGCCGCCAGATTTAACGAATCCTCCAAAAGGAGATGCATTTGCAGCGCGAAATCCATACGCAATGAAAATCGATTTTGAGCAAGAACCTCCAATGTTCAAAATATCTGATACGCACTATGCGAAAACATGGCTGTTACATCCCGATGCACCAAAAGTAGAGCCGCCTGCTTCAGTTCAGCGCCGCATGCGTAAAGTTGATAATGTATACAGGACACCTGTACTCGTAGCGAAGGATGGTGAATAACATGACAGATAAATTATTAGAGATTAAAGGCTTAAAGCAACATTTTTTCACAAGTAAAGGAACAATTAAAGCAGTTGATGGTCTGACGTTTGACATCTTCCGCGGAGAAACATTAGGGCTTGTAGGTGAATCCGGTTGCGGAAAGTCAACGACAGGCAGAACGATTATTCGTTTATATGACGCTACTAGCGGTGAGGTGCTATTTAATGGCGAAAATGTACATGGTCGCAAATCTCGCTCAGAGCTTAAAAAATTCAATCGTAAAATGCAAATGATTTTCCAAGATCCATATGCGTCGCTTAACCCTCGTATGACCGTAGCAGATATCATAGCAGAAGGCATTGATATTCACGGTTTAGCTAAGACGAGAAAGGAGCGTATGACAAAGGTTCACGAGCTTCTTGAAACAGTGGGGCTTAACAAAGAACATGCAAATCGCTATCCACATGAGTTTAGTGGCGGCCAGCGTCAGCGTATCGGTATCGCAAGAGCACTGGCAGTAGAACCTGATTTTATCATCGCAGATGAACCAATCTCAGCTTTGGACGTGTCTATACAAGCTCAAGTTGTTAACTTAATGAAGAAGTTACAGCGTGAACGTGGACTAACATATTTATTTATCGCCCATGATTTGTCAATGGTAAAATACATCAGTGACCGCATCGGCGTTATGTACAGAGGTAAGATTGTAGAGCTTGCACCAAGTGATGAACTTTATCGAAACCCTGTTCATCCATATACAAAAGCGTTGCTTTCAGCTATTCCGCTTCCCGATCCTGACAGTGAAAAAACGCGTCAGCGCAAAATTTATGATCCAAGTATCCATGACTATAACGGTGAAGAACCAGAGCTTAGAGAAGTATCTCCAGGTCACTACGTGTCTTGTTCTCAAGCAGAGTTTGCCACATATACAACATAACAAAAACGATCTCACAACGAGGTCGTTTTTTTATTTAGTTATCAAAGAACACTAAGCTTCAAGTTGCAAAAAACATGTAAGAACAAGTAACATTAGCGCTTTACAGGTATTATACAGTAAAGGATTGAAAAATACTATTAAAAATTTTCAGAATTTTATATTTAAGACAAAATATCTATGTATAAACCTTATAACTAAAGGAATATAAGTGATTAATAATGTTTTATTTTGAATAATAATTCAAAAAATACAAAAAGAAGGTAGACGCATGTCTACCTTCTCTTTATAAATCTGCTAAGATATCGCCATCTTTACGATTTTTGTCAATTTTCAGCACTTGATCTGCCGGCTGATAAGACGCACCATATATTTCTTTGTCTTTGTACGTATGAATTAACTCGTACGTTTTTTTCATTTTATTTAAAATGCTTTCCTCTGTTTCAGAGGTAGGAGACCAGTATAGAATTTCCATCTGGTTAATTTCATTTGTAGCTAATGACCGGCGGTTATAGCCAATTGTTTGAGCATGCTTAAAGTCTGCACGTTTATAAAAATGCAGTCGTTTTGCTGAGTCTGAATCTTTATAGTCTACAGGCTCTACTTCTAAAATAATTGGTTTGTTATGCTGTTTTAACTCATCAATTAATTTACCGCCAAGCCCTTGACCTCGAGCGTCTTTTGAAACAAAGAGGTAATCAATAAAGATAAATTGGTCTGTTTCCACGTACATTAATACGTGGTGAGGTCCTTCATTTTTATGATAAATATCGCTGCGTTCTTGTAAAAGCGTTTCGATATGCTTCTTTGATTTCATTTCTTCAATGGGAAAATATTGACTTAGTTTTTCATACCAATTCATAGCACCCTCCTACTGATCGTTTCATGATGATGTTCATAATAGTGTTTAAACAGTTATCTTATCTTTACCCTTTTTAGGGAAAAGTAAGCATCTATAATTGAAAATATAGAAGAATAATCGATTGATTATTCTTAATAGTTAGATAATTATAGTGAGATAAGAACATATAATGTAAAAAATGGTTTTTATTATATTTCGATCGTAAGTTTATTTGTGAAAATCACAAAAAACTATCGCATTTTTTGTGATTTTTGATAAAATGAACAAAGTGAAGTTTTTTTAATATTGTATTTTATAGATGTGATAGCGGTAAAAGTGAAGGTGTGAAACTTGCAATATCAGATTATTAGTACATACACTGCCTAGAATTATTTGGCTGAAAAATAAGTTAATACTATACAAGTAGCCGCTATCGCTATTAAATGAAATGGATATGTTAGGAGAGAGAATTATGCAAGGGAACACGCAAGAAAAAGAATTAAGCCGTGGACTTGAGGAAAGACATATTAGCTTAATGTCTTTAGGTGCAGCTATCGGAGTTGGACTGTTTTTAGGTTCTGCATCCGCTATTCGGTTAGCGGGTCCTGGTATTCTTATCATGTATGGAATCAGTGGTCTTATTATGTTTTTTATTATGAGAGCGTTAGGTGAAATGGCAGTACAAAATCCAGTAGCCGGTTCTTTTAGTAAGTATGCTAACGATTATTTAGGGCCACTTGCTGGTTATTTAACAGGCTGGAACTACTGGTTTATGTGGATTATTACATGTATGGCTGAAATTACAGCTGTTGGAGTATATATGGAGTTTTGGTTCCCAGGTGTACCTCAGTGGATATGGGCACTTGCAGCACTCGTTATCATGACAGGGGTTAACTTTTTAGCTGTAAAAGCATATGGCGAACTAGAGTTTTGGTTTTCTCTTATTAAAGTAGTAACGATTATCCTTATGATTGTGCTGGGACTGGGCATGATTATCTTTGGAATTGGAAATGGCGGTATTGCAACAGGAATCAGTAATTTATGGAGTCACGGGGGCTTTTTCCCGAATGGTATGAAAGGTGTTCTTTTATCACTTCAAATGGTTATGTTTGCTTACCTTGGTATTGAAATGATTGGGGTAACAGCAGGAGAGGTGAAAAATCCGGAAAAAACACTAACAAAAGCAATTGATAATGTACTGTGGAGAATTTTGATTTTTTACATCGGAGCTTTGTTTGTTATTATGTCTATTTATCCTTGGCCAGAGATTGGAACACAAGGAAGTCCATTTGTTTTAACATTTGATAAAGCTGGAATACCCGCTGCAGCAGGGATTATAAACTTTGTAGTGTTAACAGCGGCTTTATCTTCTTGTAACAGTGGAATTTTTAGTACGGGCCGTATGTTATTTAATTTAGCTCAGCACGGAGAAGCTCCAAAACGCTATGCTAACTTAACAAAAGGCGGCGTGCCTGGTGCAGCAGTTATTGCTTCAGCTGTTGTACTGCTAATCGGAGTTGGCTTAAACTATGTTGTTCCTGATAAGGTGTTCACGTGGGTGACGAGTATTGCCACTATTGGAGCAATTTGGACATGGGGAATTATTTTACTTTCTCAAATTCGCTTCCGCAAGGGATTAAGCGATCAGCAAGTAAGTGATTTAAAATATAAGCTTCCGTTCTTCCCGTATACGTCATATCTCTCTCTTGCTTTCTTAGCGGGAGTAGTAGTGGTGATGGGTTTTTCTTCTGATACAAGAATAGCCCTTATTGTAGGTCCGATATGGTTTATTTTATTGGTTGTTGTCTACTATTCAAAAGGTTTTCATAAAAGATAAAAAATGAGGCTCGGACAAAAGTAGTTTCGTTGAAGAAAGATCCGAACGAGTTGAATTCTTGATTAAGAATCCAACTCGTTCGGATTTTTTTATGGTGATGGTGAACGTAGGTTTACTGTATGTAGGGCTTCTAGCTGTTGATTGGAGGGCAAGGCGAAGACTCCTGCGGGAAAAGCGAGACCCCGCAGGAGCGGAAGCAACGAGAAGGCTCACCGCCCGCCCGCGGAAAGCGAAGTCTTGCACGGAAATCAGCAGCGGTGTAACAAGCGGGATCCATACGAACTCATATATCCCATTTGTTCGCCTTTAGATTGATGTAGTTGTGTCCCAGCCGCATTTTTTTCCAAAAGAAAATGAAGGATTTATTATTTCACTTTTTGCTTTAGTGTGCTAATATATTATATTGTTAAACAAATGAAGAGATGAATGAAGAAACAAATAATTTTTACGTGTTAATAGATTAGCATCGAGCTTTCTATCTCAAAAGTTTAAGCTTTTAGAAAGCAAAAGGAGACAGAGCAAATGAAAGATAAAAAATGGGGACTTTGGTTTTTAACAGCCTTTGTAGTTGGTAATATGGTAGGCGGCGGAGTATTTATGCTTCCTTCTAATTTAGCAAACGTATCAAGTCCAATCGGTTCAACACTTGCTTGGATTGCAACAGGTCTTGGCGTATTCATGATTGCTCTTGTATTCGGGAATTTAGTCATGAGAAAGCCCGAATTAAAAGGAGGGCCTCAAAGTTATGCAGCGAATCTTTTTTCATCGCCTAAAGCAGGTAAAGTAGCAGGGTATAGCATGGCTTGGGGCTATTGGGCAGCTAACTGGGCTGCAACAGCATCTGTCATCATATCGTTTGCGGGATATTTAACAACGTTCTTTCCAGTAATGGAGAGTAAGGATATTTTATTTTCAGTCGGAAATTTTCAATTAGAAGCTGGAAAATTCATTACGTTTTTAGTATGTTCTATTGTCCTATGGGGAATTCAAGCTATTTTGCAGCGAGATATTAATAGCGCCGGTAATATTAACTTTATCACAACGGCAGCTAAAATTATTGGATTCGGTTTATTTATTGTTGTAGCGCTATCGCTATTTAGCGCATCCAACCTGGTCAGTACAGAATTTGTTAATTCAAAGGGTATAAATGTAGGATTGGGAAGTCAGGTCAATGGGGCAGCCATTGCTACGCTGTGGGCGTTTATCGGAATTGAATCGGCTGTACTGTTATCTAACCGTGCAAAATCACAAAAAGTAGTGAAGAAAGCAACGCTGCTTGGATTATTGATTTCAATGGTTATCTATGTGGGGATTACGCTTCTAGCTATGGGGATTCTTTCAACAGCTCAGCTTCAGCAGTCTCAAAAACCTTTGGTAGATACGTTAGAAATGGTGATTGGACATAAAGGTGCTTACGTAATGGCCATTTTAGCACTTATTTCTTTATTAGGTTCTACTGTTGGATGGATTGTTGTTAGTGCAGAAGTTCCTTATCAAGCAGCAAAATCAGGGTTGTTTCCACAGTGGTTTGCTAAAACAAATCAGAACAATAGTCCAGCCCGCTCACTAACATTAACAAATGGCTTAACACAGTTGTTTTTGTTTGCGACTATTTCAGGTACAGTTTCGCAAGCCTATAATTTCGCTATTGTTGTAGCTACTCTCGCTTATTTAGTTCCTTATTTCGTGACGACAGTTTATCAATTAAAGCTTATTGTGACGGGTGAGACGTACGATATCATTAAAGGATCGCGAGTAAAAGACGGAATCATTGCCTCGTTAGCACTTATTTATTCACTTTGGGTGATTAAGACAGGGACAGCTGATTTAAAAACATTTTTCTTAGGTATTGGCTTATTTGTAATCGGGCTGTTACTGTATCCTATCTTAATGAGACGAGGAAAAAGCAGCACATCAGCTATTAAATAAATAAGAGGTTATCTCAAAAGCTTTGCAGAAAAGTCAGTTCTTCTGCAAGGCTTTTTTAGTGACTGAAAAATTTGAGGAATTTGTAAAAGAAAAAAATAATAAAAAAATGAAACTAATCTACAGGTTTATTCGTAATAGTAGTGTGGTAAATAAATAATGAAGAAAATCGGCAATGAAAATAATGACAGTGAAGGAACGAACTAATGTACTAGTTCGCTTCAAAAAGTATATCATTCCGATGAAGTTTATAGTATAATGCAAATAGATATTATTTTTTAAAAGTAATTATAAAGTAGTATCGATTTTCATTATCAGTCATTAAATATTTACACTCGTTGAAGTTTGTATAAAACAACATGATTTACAGTTCATGTTTTAAATGTTATGACCGATTATGATAGAAGGAGTGAAGGAGTAAATGGTTACATTATATACATCACCAAGTTGTACATCTTGTCGTAAAGCGAAAGCTTGGTTAGAGGAAAATGATATTGGATATACAGAGCGTAATATCTTTTCAGAGCCGTTATCAATCGACGAGATTAAAGAAATTTTACGTATGACAGAAGATGGAACAGATGAAATCATTTCAACACGTTCGAAAACTTTCCAAAAACTAGACGTTCAGGTAGACGCTATGCCTTTGCAAGATTTGTATGAATTAATTCAGCAAAATCCTGGCTTATTGCGCCGTCCGATTATCATTGATGAAAAACGTCTACAAGTTGGTTATAATGAAGACGAGATCCGTCGTTTCTTACCACGTAAAGTGCGTACTTTCCAACTTCGCGAAGCTCAAAGACTTGTGAATGGTTAATTTTTATATTTGTCTGTTTAAGATTTAAATAAGAAACCAACCAAGTAACGTTTGCTTGAAGTTGGTATATAAAAAATAAGCAGCAGGGAGCCAAATGGTCTCTGCTGCTTATTTTTTGTCGAAATAGCAGGGGAAATGAAGTATATATGTAATTAGTAAAGAAAGAGAATATTTAAACATATAAAAGTGGTGGTGAACGGATTGGAGCTTTTACAGCTAAAATATTTCCAAGTAGTTGCTAGACTAGAACATATCAGTAAAGCGGCCGAAGAGCTATACGTATCTCAGCCTGCACTCAGCAAAACGATTTCACAGTTAGAAAAAGAGCTAGGCATTCGTTTGTTTGATCGAAACGGTAAATACATTAAATTAAATCGGTATGGTAAAGCATTCTGTGCCAAAGTAGAACTTGCTTTAAAAACATTGGAAGACGCAAAGCACGAGCTAAAGGATATGTCGAACGATCCATGTGAAGAAATTCGCCTTGTTGTATTAGCTAGTTCACATTTACTTCCAGAGCTATTAAGCAGATTTCGTGAGCAATATCCTCAGGTGCGTTTTCGACTGATGCAGCATTTGACTAATTCTAATTCACAGCCTGATTTTGATTTATGTATTTCAGCTTTTCCATTAACAACCCGTCAGATCGAACATACTCCTTTGCTTCGTGAATCGATTTTGCTTGCAGTGCCTCTTGATCATCCTTTGGCCAAGCAATCACGTGTAAAGTTAAATGAACTTAAAAATGAGAAATTCATTGTGCTAAAGAAAGGAAAAGAGCTAAGGAAAATAACGGATGTAATTTGTAAGGAACAGAATTTTGTACCTCAAATTACGTTTGAAAGCGATGATCCAGCAACAGTAAGAGGTTTGATTAGAGCGAAGCAAGGAATAGGTTTTATTCCTGAAGTAACTTGGGGAGGTTCTACAGGCAAAGATGTAAAGCTGCTGAAAATTGAAGAGGGAACATTTGAACGTACTATCTTTTTAGCTTGGAACAACGGGGGCTACGTGACGGATTTACAACAAATCTTCAGGCAGTTTGTGATTGATTATTTTAAACATTTACCCTCCGGTATGCCTCATGAATACATATAAGAATCATGACTAAATGTCATGATTTTTATTTCTTTTTCGAATAAACCTAAAGTGAACAGTAGAGAAAAACTGCATTATGTCATTTTTGATATAAGTATATAACTAAAAATGCATAGGTTATTCAACTTTTTTCCTTTACACTATTTTTAAACCATAAAGTAAACGCTTTCAATAATGGAGTGGGGAGGAAGTAATATGATAATCTTCGGTGTAGCGCTGCTGTCTATTTGCATGTTGATAGGGGTAATTGTAGGGGACGCATTAGGAGGGCTGATGGGAGTCGAAGCCAACGTTGGAGGAGTAGGGGTATCCATGCTTCTTCTTGTACTAGCGGTGGATTATTTAAAGAAGAAAAATAAGCTCCAAGTAAAATCCGAAGAAGGCATTGCTTTTTGGGGAGGTATTTATATTCCTATCGTGGTAGCAATGTCTGCACAGCAAAATGTTGTAGCTGCTCTTGATGGAGGAGGCATGGCGCTTCTTGCAGGGGTGGTAGTAGTCGTAGTAGGCTTTTTATCCATACCATTTATCAGCAGAATAGGAGAGAAAGCGAAGGTGAAAGAACAAGAAATAGAGCTTTCTATTTTACCTAAGGAGCAAATCAAATGATGAATATGATCAAAGAAGGATTAGAAAATAACGGGCTGATTACGGCATTTGCTATTATTGGGATTGTCATGTATATTGCTTATTTTTTATCAGATAAATTAACAAAAGGAAGAGTTCACGGATCTGCTATTGCTATTATGTTTGGATTAATCCTTGCTTATATCGGTGGAGTGAACACAGGAGGAGAGAAAGGAATTTCTGATATACAGTTATTTTCAGGAATTGGTTTAATGGGCGGAGGGATGCTGCGAGATTTTGCCATTATTGCTACTGCGTTCGGCGCCAATTTTAGCGAAGTCAAAAAAACGGGAATCAGCGGGATTACGGCCTTGTTTTTTGGGGTTTTCTATTCCTTTGTAATAGGTGTAATTATTGCTCTTTGTTTTGGATATAGAGATCCCGTTGCTTTGACCACAATCGGAGGAGGAGCCGTGACCTATATTGTGGGGCCGGTTTCTGGAACTGCGATTGGAGCCTCTTCTGATATTATCGCGTTAAGTATAGCTGTAGGATTAATTAAATCCATTTCAGTTATGATTTTGACACCGATATTTGCTAAGAAAATCAAATTAAACAATCCTCGTACAGCAATGATCTATGGAGGAGTTATGGGGACGACGAGCGGTGTAGCAGCTGGTTTAGCCGCGACAGATGTAAAACTTGTACCTTATGGAGCCATGACAGCTACATTTTATACAGGTCTTGGTTGCTTACTCGTACCATCTATTCTTTTTTTACTCACAGAGATTATTTTTTAAGTGTACAAAGTGTTTTATGAATAAAAGACTGCTGTGCTCATTAAACTAAAGAAAAGGCCATACTAAATAAAAATGTTTAGTATGGCCTTTTCTTTATCATTTAGTTGAACGAAAGCTATTAACAACCATGCCGCTTATCAGCACAACAGCAATTGTTATAAACGGAATAAATGTTCCTAGAGATGTATGGTCTGCAAAGAATGAATGTAAGTTCTTTTCATGTCCAATCATATTTCCAGCAGTATAAGCTAAAATAGCTGCCCCACCATAAACGAGCAGGGGAAATCGTTCCATCAAATACAAAATGAGCTTGCTTCCCCAAACAATAATGGGGACGGATACGAGTAATCCGGTGACAACCAAGGTAATATTTCCATGAGCTGCGCCTGCTACAGCTATTACATTATCTAGTCCCATTACAATATCAGCAAATACAATTGTTCTTACAGCGGCGCCTAATGTCACACCTGCACGGATTGAAGATGCATCATCACCTTCTGATACAAGAAGCTTAAAGGCAATGATCACTAATAAAAAACCGCCTATGAGCTGCAAGTAAGGAATAGTTAGTAAATAAACAGCTAAAATAGTAAGTACAATGCGAACTATCACAGCTAAGCCAGTCCCTAAAAAAATAGCTTTATTTCGCTGATATTCAGGTAAGTTGCGGCTTGCTAAGGCAATAACAATAGCGTTGTCTCCACCTAATACAATATCGATACCGATAATAAGAAGAATGGAGGTTATTAATTCTAAATCCAATAGTCTTCCCTCCCAATATGTAAGGATAAGTAGCTCATATTGCTTTATCTGTGTTCATTTTTAACAAAAAGCGTTCATAGGGTAAAGAGATTATGTATATAACAAAGTAAGGTGTAAGGTGGCTATGAGTTGTCAGAGTATTTTTTATTTCCTTTCTTTCGCATTTTGTCATAAAATAGATATACAAGGTTCACTCAAATAGTGTATGCTTGTATATCCCAAGTTAGAATGCTTTACAAAGTGAGAAAGTACATGTAATATTGCTTTAACACGGGGGTAAAATAGTCCCTTCATCGTTTAGGGGTAATGTTCGAAATGGCCGGATTACCTTCACTGATTTTTCCGAAGGGAGAGATGATAATGGAAATCGAACGCATTAATGAAAACACAGTAAAATTCTTTGTCACTTACGTAGATATTGAAGAACGTGGATTTGATCGCAATGAAATTTGGTTTAGCCGAGAGCGCAGTGAAGAGCTATTCTGGGAGATGATGGACGAAATTCATCAAGAAGAAGAGTTTGTAGCAGAAGGTCCTCTTTGGATTCAAGTACATGCGCTTGAGAAGGGGCTAGAGGTTATTGTAACAAGAGCACAAGTTTCAAAAGACGGTCAAAAGTTCGAAGTACCTGTTGGTGAAAATGATAAAATCGATATCCCTGTAGATGGAAAAATTGAAGCGTTGCTTGATCATCAAGCGAATCAAAATAAAAAAGCTGATTTTGAAGAAGAAATTATAGAAGACGAAGGGCTACAGTTCGTCGCACGCTTTCAAGACTTAGAACATTTAATTTCCTTAAGTCACCATTTAGAGTTAGATGATATTATCAACAGCATGTACGTGTTTGAAGGAAAATATTATTTATACGTTGAGTTTACAGATGATGAAGACTTTGTAGCTGAAATTGATAACATTTTAAGTATCATTTTAGAATATGCAAATGAATCAAATGTAACCGTTCATCGTTTAATGGAATATGGAAAAGAATTAATCAGTGAAAATGCACTTGAACAAGTAAAGCAGTATTTTCCTTTACGATAATAGCAGCCGATTTCATGTATATGAAATCGGTCTTTGTTTTGCCCTCTTTTTTGGAAATGCTCTCCGCTCATATCGAACAATATAGGTGGAAAAAGCAGGCGGCTGCTTCCTACACGGGAAAGTGTAGTGTTAAAATAACAAGTTTGAGGATAATAACGGCATAGAGACCTGTTATTAATGATGAAAGATTGGTTTTAGGATAGGTGAAAACAAGTTGAAAAATAGATTACAGCTTTTAATTTTTGTTATTGGTATTATTGCTTTGCTTTATTTTACAAAAGGGTATTGGGACGGTAAATTTATTGGCGTGCTAAGTATCTTAATTACGATTAGTGTTGTTTTCATCGGTCTTGTTATTTCATTAGAAAACCGTCATCCAACTCAAACGCTAACGTGGCTCGTAGTATTAGGCGGTTTCCCGGTAATAGGGTTCTTTTTTTATTTGTTATTTGGACGCAATACGCGAAAACGGCGTTTATTTGCTAAAAAAGCAAAGCTGGATGAACAGGTGCTTTTAAAGATGGAAAGAGATTCCGGTATATTAGAAAATCACTTTGAGCAGTTGGGCACCAGTAGAAAGCAAATGCTGAAGCTAGCCGTCAGGCTTAGCAAGAGTCCAATTTCTTTTTCATCAGATACGCGCGCATTGACGAATGGAAAAGAGACGTTTCACGAAATTATGGAATCATTAAAGCATGCAAGGCATCATATCCACTTAGAGTATTACATCGTACGACATGATCACTTAGGAGAACAAATTAAAGATATTTTAATTCAGAAGGTACAAGAAGGAGTTTATGTACGTTTCTTGTATGATGCCGTGGGCAGTTTTCAGCTTTCACCGCATTATATTCACGAGTTAAGAAACGCGGGCGTAGAAATGATTCCGTTCTTGCCGGTCAGACTTCCATTTCTCAATAATAAAATCAACTTCCGTAATCATCGTAAAATTGTAGTCATTGATGGAACAATTGGATTTGTAGGAGGTTTGAACATTGGTGATGAATATCTCGGGAAAAGTCGGCATTTTGGCTTTTGGAGAGATACCCATTTGATGGTGAAGGGTGAGGCAGTCCGTTCATTGCAGCTTATTTTCTTGCAAGACTGGTATTATATGACAGGTCAGACGATGCTTACTCAAACGTATCTATCGCCGGATTTAATTGACATTGATATGGAAAAGTGCGGCGGTGTTCAAATGATTGCTGGCGGACCAGACCGTGAGTGGGAAATTATCAAACACTTATTTTTTTCGATGATTACGTCTGCGAAAGAGTCCATTTGGATTGCTTCTCCTTACTTCATACCTGATGAAGATATTTTTACTTCCCTCAAAGTAGCTGCTCTAAGCGGTATAGATGTAAGGCTTCTTGTACCTCAGAAGCCCGATAAAAAAATTGTTTTTCATGCATCACGCTCTTATTTTCCGGAGCTGCTAGAAGCAGGTGTGAAAATTTACGAGTATAAAAAAGGATTTATGCACAGCAAGATTGTGATTGTTGATAGAGAAATCGCCTCTATTGGAACAGCTAACATGGACATGAGAAGCTTTCATTTGAATTTTGAAGTAAATGCTTTTTTATATCGCACAGCTAGTACTCAAAATCTTGTATATGAATATATGCAAGATTTAGAAGAAACTAATGAGCTTCACTTTAAAGACTTTGAAAAGCGGCCATTTATACAGCGGCTGTTTGAATCAACAGCCCGTTTGCTTTCACCGCTATTATAATCGCTGTAAACCACATTGCGTATGCTGTAATGTGGTTTTTTTCTGAAAGAAAAGGGTTTAGTAGAAAGGTGTCGAATACAAGGATATAGCTCGCTACTATAGGAAGGAGAAATGTACGATTGTTAGTTGCACAAACAGAAGAAGGCCTCATTTCACTAGCTCAGCGCTTTTCGCTTGAACAGCTTAAGCTGTGGAAAAAAGAAAAGCAGTTCTACTGTCCCTCTTGTCAATCCCCTGTACAGTTAAAGGCAGGTACAAAAAAAATCCCTCATTTTGCTCACCTGAAAAAAACATGCGTCGCTCAGCATGAAGGTGAAACAGATTATCATCTCGACGGAAAACGAAAGCTGTTTCACTGGTTTAGTTCTCATCTTGAAGTCGAGTTAGAAAGTTATCTTCCTGACATTATGCAGCGTCCAGATCTTCTTGTAGATACGCCCTCGCAAAAATATGCAATCGAATTTCAATGTGCTTCCTTATCTTCCTCAGCGCTAACCAAACGTTCTATTCATTATGAGAAAGGAAATTATATGCCCCTTTGGATTATGGGGGCAAAAAGAATGAAGCGCTTATCCACTTATATGTATCAACTTTCTTTTCAAGAGTGGCAGTTTCTTACTCTTTCCGATTATACGCCCACACTTCTTTATTTTTCACCTTCTACTAATCAACTGTTGAAACTTGAACATCTTATTCCTTTTTCATCTCAGATTTGTTATGCACAGCTTGTCGTGCTCTCTCCTCACGAGCATACCTTTCATGATCTTTTTTCTACACATACACAACCTCAATTTTTCTCTTCATGGATAAAGAAAAAGAAGGCATGGAGAACGCATTATATCCTCTATCCTAATCAGAAGCTTCAGCCTTTTTTACACGCTCTTTATGAAAATAATATTCCTCCCTCCCATATTCCAGCAGAAGCAGGCATGCCGCTGCCTTCTTTATACATGGTTGAAACGTCTGCTACTATATGGCAAACGTGGCTGCTTCTCGATTTAATGCAGCAGAAGCAAGTAGGGGATTTAGTTACAGAGAAAGAGTTAGGCCGGCTATGGCTCTACAGAATTCGTAAGAGGCATATTGTATTTCGGTCTTTGCCGATGGCCCCTGTTGCTGTGGAACAGCCCCTGTTTGAGTATATAGAGGTATTATGCCGGCTAGGGATGCTAACGTATATAACTTCTGGGGTATACAAAATCAGAAGGCCCTACACGATTCCAAAGCAAACATCTGATGCTTTTTTAGAAGATGGACAAATGATGAAAAGGTGGTTAAATCAAGCAAAAGAAGTGACATAATCACTGAAAATCAGTACGCTTAAGAAAGAATCCTTTTTTCAAAAGCGTACTGACTTTTGATTAATTCTTTTAAAACAACATACAATAACGAAAGAAATAAAAAGGATTCGCCTTAGAAAAAGCGAACAGTTATAGACAGGTAGAAAAAGATGGAGGGATGACCATGAGTGAACAATCAAAAGTAAAAAAGTTACCAAGTAGAAGCGAGATAAAAGTAGAAGATACGTGGAAACTAGAGGATATTTTTGCTTCAGATGACGCATGGGAAAAAGAATTTGAAGAAGTAAAAGCTCTTATTCCGCAAATGGAAAAATTCAAAGGGAAACTTGGAGAGTCCGCTCAAACTTTATACGACGCTCTTCAAGAGCAAGACGAGCTCACAATGCGCGTTAGTAAACTTTATACATATGCTCATATGCGCTACGATCAAGATACCACTAACTCTTTTTATCAAGGGTTAAATGATCGTATCAAAACACTTTATACCCAAATTGCAAGTGCACTATCGTATGTAACACCAGAAATTTTGTCTATTGAAGAATCAAAAATTAAACAATACATGGCGGAACATAAAGAGCTAAAGTTATATGCTCATGCATTAGATGAAATTACTCGCGAGCGTCCGCACATTTTATCAGAAAGCGAAGAAGCGCTTCTTGCTCAGGCTTCTGAAGTGTTAGGATCTTCAAGCAACACGTTTGGAATGTTAAACAACGCAGATTTAGAATTTCCTTCCATTAAAGATGAAAATGGAGAAGAAGTAGAAATTACGCACGGGCGCTATATTCGTTTCCTAGAAAGCAGCGATCGCCGCGTACGAAAAGAAGCGTTTAAAGCGGTGTACGAAACGTACGGTAAATTTAAAAATACGTTTGCAAGTACGTTAAGCGGCACGGTGAAGAAAGATAATTTTAGCGCCCGCGTTCGTCACTATAATTCAGCTCGTCACTCAGCTCTTAGCACAAATAACATTCCAGAAGAAGTATACGATAACTTAGTTAAAACAGTGAACGATAATTTGCATTTATTGCATCGATATATTGATTTACGTAAGAAAGTATTGGGAATTGAAGACCTTCATATGTATGATCTCTATACGCCTTTAGTAAAAGACGTAAAAATGGAAGTAACCTATGAAGAAGCAAAAGATTATATTTTAAAAGGCCTGAAACCACTAGGTGAAGACTACCTTAACGTGTTAAAAGAAGGATTTGAAAACCGTTGGGTAGACGTTCATGAGAACAAAGGCAAGCGAAGCGGTGCTTATTCTTCAGGAACGTACGGCACCAATCCTTATATCTTAATGAACTGGCAGGATAATGTAAATAACTTGTTTACACTAGCCCATGAATTTGGCCATTCTGTACACAGTTATTACACAAGAAAAACGCAGCCATATCCTTACGGAGATTATTCAATCTTTGTGGCAGAAGTAGCTTCAACGTGTAATGAAGCGCTTCTAAACGATTATTTACTAAAAACGATCGATGATGAAAAGCAGCGCTTGTACTTGCTTAACCATTATCTAGAAGGATTCCGCGGTACGGTATTCCGTCAAACGATGTTTGCTGAATTTGAGCACGATGTGCACGTGCGTGCTCAAAACGGAGAGCCGCTTACACCTGAATTATTAACAAAATTATATTATGACTTAAATAAAAAGTATTTTGGAGACAACTTAGTAATTGACGAAGAGATTGGATTAGAATGGGCTCGTATTCCGCATTTCTACTACAATTACTACGTTTATCAATATGCTACAGGGTTCAGTGCAGCAGCGGCATTAAGCAAGCAAATCCTTGAAGAAGGAGATGCAGCTGTTGAGCGCTATGTAGGTTTCTTAAAGTCAGGAAGCTCTGATTATCCAATTGAAGTGTTGAAAAAAGCAGGAGTAGACATGACAACGTCTCAGCCTATTGAAGAAGCGCTAGCTGTATTTGAAGAGAAATTAACGGAAATGGAACGTTTATTAAATCAATAAAATTAAAATGAAGCAGGAGCTGTATCCTGCTTCATTTTTTAAATCCTCGAAATTTGTTGTGATTGTTAAGCAATGTAAAAATAATAAGAATAGCTAAAAATAAGAGAGGGCCTGCGATAATGAGAGGAACAAGCTGCATAAGAGATAAAATATAGAATAAAAAAGAAACCAAAAGAATAACAACCCCTAGAGTAATTCCAGCAATTTTCATAGTTAACACCTCTATTAAAAGCATAATTGGTTGTACTATATGAGTGAATCTGGCTGTTTATGAAGTTTTTTTATAAAAAAGTGAATAAAATTGAAAAAAGGGGTTGCCAAAAGTCGACATAATTTGCTATAGTATTAATCGTGAAGTTTATCACAAAACAAACATATACCCCTTTGTTTGACCGTGAAAAATTTCTCCCATCCCCTTGTTGTCTTAAGACAAACGAAAAGACTTGGCGAAAGCCAAGTCTTTTTTGTTTATTTGATGCTTAGGATAAGCATCAACATTTAATGATTAACAGCTCTTTTCAGTACTTCTCCAAAAGGTGCCGTATTTGACAGGAACTCTCTCAACCACTTGCTGAAGCTGAAGTTTTTTCAATTCTTTTTCAGCCTCTTCTAATGATAAACCATACACAACCGCAACTTCTTTTGAAGCAACAAATTGAAAATAGCTTAAAAATGAACGAAGAGGCGGAAGACAAGCTGGATCTGGGTCAATTTCTAACATCTCTTTAATGATGTGTACATATGTTTCGTACGAATAGTATCCTGATATCTTAATGCCTTCTTCTTCAACTTTTTCGTTGAAGAACACAAGAGTTGGAATTTCATCGACATCCATTTCCGACGTGATTTTTAAATCACATTGAAAGGCCTTCGCAGCGTAATCTGAATGCAAATCTTTTACAAATTCATTAACATCTAGCCCCACATGTTTTGCACATTGTATTAAGACAGATTCTTCTGTAACATTTTGTTTTTCTAAAAATACTACTTCTTGAAGTCTTCTCAAAAAGCGAATGCCCTGTTTCTTTCCTTGCAGACCGGCCGCTTTAATCGCAATTGATGCAGCGTAAGGAGTATCGATTGGGTTTTCAAGCCACAGATTGCCGTCACATGACATACCGGAGCGGCTTCCAGTTTTCTCCCACGATTTTGCAATATGTTCAAATTTCTGCTGTGCTCCAATATTTAATTGCTGTAAGTTTCCGCCAAGCACATGCTTGAGGGATAACAGCTGACCATATTCTATTTGTAACTTCTTTAGAATAGGCTCGAGTGCCCAGCATTCCGGGCAAAGAGGGTCAACAAATACATAGATTTCAAGCGGTTTTTTATTTGAACCTTGACAAAGCTGATGCAAGGATGGGTATTGGCTATTTAGATTACTCAATGTGAAAATCCTTTCTCATCTGTCTGTTCCGGTGAATTAATCATGTGTTGGGCAGTTAAAATAAGACGATGATAAAGTTCATCTCTCTCAGGGCCTTCTAAATTAATTTCGTCCATTGCTTCATGCATACATGTCAGCCAGGCTTTGGCTCTTGACGGTGTAATTTCAAAAGGAAGATGCCTAGCTCTCAGCATAGGGTGACCATGCTCTTCAGTGTATAACGAAGGCCCTCCTAAATATTGTGTCAGAAATTGCTTTTGCTTTCGTGCTGTTTCTGTTAAATCATCAGGAAAAATTGGCGCGAGCTCAGGATGTTGTCCAACGCGTGTATAAAAAGCATCAACAAGTTTTGAAATCGTATGTTCACCGCCTAATAATTCGTAAGGGGAGTGGATTTTTTCTCTCATGTTGATAACTCCTTTGTTATAAGAAATATACGTCTTAACTCTTTGGTGTTTTTTACTTTCCTTAATTTTAGCAGTGTCATTTCGTTAACTCAAACTATCCGCTTACTTCTTCTACTGGAAAAGAGATAAAGTCGAATTTTACATAAGAAAAGTCTATGATGCTGTGGCAAATCACTAATTATGAGAAACAAAGGAATACTTTCACAAACGTTTCCTTCTATTTATATAGTGTAACCTCGACAAACTACAGCCATTCCATGTTCGAGTGGCGAATGCTTTGGCTCATTTACACAAGATAAGAAGACATAATTTTATTTACATATTTTTGCGTTTCCTGAAAAGGGGGTACTCCGCCGTATTTATCAACGTTACCTGGTCCAGCATTATAGGCCGCCAATGCTAATTTCACGTTTCCGTTGTATTTATCTAACATTTGTCGAAGATATTTGGCTCCTCCAAACACATTTTGCTTGGAGTCATACGGATCTTCTACACCAAGAGCTTTAGCGGTTGCTGGCATTAGCTGCATAAGCCCAGCCGCTCCTACAGAACTTTTGGCAGATGGATTAAAGTTTGATTCTTGTTTAATAACAGAACGAATAAGTTTAGGATCCAGCTGGTAGCGTGCAGCTGCTTCTGTAATTATCGTTTGTACATCCTGAGAACTGGCCTTTGCCGTTTCATTTTTTTGTGCAGGTAAGGCAGCATTTGAAGCCGCTGCCTTACTTGAGGAAGAAATAGATGGCTCGGACTGCATTTGAACCGCCGTAGATGGAAACATCTGCGCTGCCTTCAAGTAAAGATTGGTACTCATTTGAGGCTCTTGATTGACGTAGTCTTGAAAAAGCTGAGCAAATACAGAGAGTAAAGTTGTACCAAGCATCACGTTAGCTGTTGGCATCTGGTTGTTAACTGAAAATGGCTGAGTTCCAGGAAATTGAACGGAAGACATGTAATTGTTAATATTCATGCTCATGAATTTATTCTCCATCCATTAACGTATACTTTCGCTTGTAAAACCGTCGAATTTTATTTTCCGTTGGTTTCTTTTTAATATCAAGCTCCGTAAGCAATTGCTCAAAATATTTTGCTCCTTCATTGGCATCGGTTACTTCGTATTCAAGTTCATAATCCTCAGCACCTAGATAAAAGCTATGATCGAGTACAAGTAACCCGTTTTTATATGGAATTTCTGCTCGACTTGTACGCAAAGTGCCAAAATAAGTTAGCGCATGGCTATCGACTTGTAAATCAGTAATAAGCTGTTGAATTGTTGACGGAATCTTGGCGCTGCCATCTCGCAATTCTTTAGCTTGTTCATTTGTTAATGCTTCATGTGTTTCTAAAAGACCCTCTTGATGAGGCTGTTTGAGCGTGAGAACGGACTTATCTTTTTTGCTTCTAATTCGCAGGGCAGCCCCGCAGTCTTTTAATGAGAAAGCAGGTGTATCAAAATAGTGGTTTTCTTGAGAAACAAACTGATCTTCAGTTAGTTGAAAGTGTGAGCGGAGACGATCAAACTCTTCTTTCGTTACTATATTTTTAAATTCAATTTCAATTTCTTGTTTCAATGAAATCATCCTTTTAATTTAGGTCTTTTGGTAAGGCACTTTCCATCTTAATTTATCACACTTTTTGAGACAGTAAAACTACATTTCCTAACAGGAATAACCATATGGGGAACTTGGAAAATGAAGAAATACGGATTGTTTAGGTTTTACCTTTATTAAACGTTCCTGGAATGTGTTAAAATAGTAACGAATTGTATAGTTGGAAGGAGTTTATTTATGCACAATCGAATTGACATCACTACCTGTGTGATGAAATCAAATGAATTACATTTAAAAGCAGACCCTATTGAGACGGAAATTGAACAATTGGAAGATACAAAACAAATGCTTGTTGACTCAGATAACATGTCATTTGTATATGTTGTAGATATTAATGATCAATTTATGTATGTTGGCCTTAGTGATAATATTTGGGCAAATTTAAAGCACGTCTTACATAAAGATATGAAAGTATTTTTAGAAATTAATAAGAAAGTAATTGAGCTATCAGCCGTTAAAGAAGAGCTATCTTATCTCATCAGTAACATCGAAGGAAATGTGAATTATGGAGACGAGATGGTAGCAAGAGTAGAGGAAGTTTTTTTAGATAAAGAAAATAAGTAATAGAGAGAAAAAAGGGGGGTGTTATTAATGATCAGGCATTGGGATTTATTTTTAGCACCGTATAAACAAGCCGTTGAAGAACTTAAGGTGAAATTAAAGGGAATTCGTTCACAGTATGATATGAAGTCTACACATTCACCTATTGAATTCGTGACGGGACGAGTAAAGCCTATCGCCAGTATTTTGGATAAAGCGACTCGAAAAGGAATTTCTCTCGATCGCTTAGAGGAAGAGATGCAGGACATTGCGGGACTCCGTATGATGTGTCAATTTACGGACGATATTAAAGCGGTCGTAGAGCTCCTTCGTCAGCGAACAGACTTTGAATTGATTGAAGAAAGAGATTATATTCTTCATAAAAAAGAAAGCGGCTATCGTTCATATCATGTGGTCGTATGTTATCCTGTTCAAACAATTAAAGGTGAAAAGAAAATTTTAGTGGAAATTCAAATTCGTACACTGGCTATGAATTTTTGGGCTACAATTGAGCATTCTTTAAATTATAAGTACAGCGGGAAATTTCCTGAGAATATCAAAAAACGACTTCAGCGTGCTTCTGAAGCGGCTACTCAGCTCGATGAAGAAATGTCTCAAATACGAGGTGAGATTCAAGAAGCTCAGGCTATTTTCTCACGAAAAAAAGAATCGGCGGAAGAATCTTAGGTATGACTCAGCAACAGCTTTGTACATTGGATGGATAGGGGGAGAGAATTAGGTGGAGAAAATAAAATTTGCTATTACATCAAAAGGCAACCAAATATCAAATACGCTTATGCAAAAAATGAAAACGTATTTATTAGATTTTCATTTAGAATATGATGAAAACCAGCCTGATATTGTAGTGTCAGTAGGAGGGGATGGAACGCTTCTCTACGCGTTTCACCGCTATCGAAACCGACTTGACAAGACGGCTTTTATTGGGGTTCATACCGGCCATTTAGGCTTTTACGCAGATTGGACACCTGATGAGATTGAGAAGCTGGTGATTGCTATTGCAAAGACACCCTATCAGACTGTAGAGTATCCACTGCTCGAAGTGATTATTCGCTACACAAACGGTGGACGCGAAGCTCGATACTTAGCTCTGAATGAATGTACGGTAAAAAGTGTAGAAGGTTCTTTAGTAATGGATGTGGAAATTAAAGGGCAGCGATTTGAGACATTCCGAGGAGACGGCCTTTGCGTATCCACTCCCTCGGGAAGTACAGCTTACAACAAATCCCTTGGAGGCGCGATTTTACATCCTTCGCTTCAAGCTATTCAAATTGCTGAAATGGCTTCTATTAACAATCGAGTGTTCCGTACGATAGGTTCTCCATTGGTTCTTCCTGGACATCATACAGCGCTGTTAAAGCCTGTCAACGACGCAGACTTTCAAATTACCATTGATCATTTAACTCTTTTACATAAAGATGTAAAGTCGATTCAATTTCGGGTAGCAAGCGAAAAAATTCGATTTGCTCGCTTTCGTGCGTTTCCTTTCTGGCAGCGTGTCAGAGACTCTTTTGTATGTGATGATTAAAGGCAGGGAAGAGAATGAAACAAGTTTTTACGTTGAGTTGGACCGTAGATAATTCTTTCGAGGGTGTAGCGGTTCGTGAATTTTTAAAAGAACATGATATTTCCAAAGCTTCTCTGACGGACATTAAGTTCAGAGGAGGAGCAATTGAAGTAAATGGAAAGCATGCAACGGTTCGATATATTCTGCAAAAAGGTGACGAAATCAAGGTGGCGTTTCCACCAGAAAAAGCAAGTGAAAGTCTTCTTCCTAGAGCTATACCTTTGGATATTGTATACGAAGATGAGTATATATTAGTTTTGAATAAGCAGCCAAACATGCCAAGTATACCTTCTCGAGAACATTTAACGTGGTCACTAAGTAATGCTGTGCTCTATTATTATGAGGAAAATAACATTAACTCGACTGTTCATCTTGTGAATAGGTTGGACCGAGACACATCTGGGCTGCTTATTGTCGCTAAGCATAGGCACGTTCATTACTTATTCTCTAAAGCACAAAAAGAACATGAAATTAAACGCGTGTACCGAGCTTTTGTTCATGGTAAGCTTGTTGGCAAAGAAACGATAGAGGCACCGATTGGCCGAAAAGAGTCAAGTATCATTGAACGGGAAGTAAGAGAAGATGGGCAGTTTGCTATTACACACTATACGGCGCTTCGTCAGTATTCTTCTTTTACAGAAGTTGCTCTTTCGCTTGAGACGGGGAGAACTCACCAAATTCGTGTTCATATGGCTTATAAAGGATATCCACTGCTTGGAGATACCTTATATGGCGGAACGAATCATCTTATTTCTCGTCAAGCTCTTCACAGCTATGAGCTCACTTTTTTTCATCCTTTTTTACAAAAAACTTTGTCTTTTACAGCACCTTTGCCGCCAGATATGCAGAAACTTCAAATCGTAAAAGAAAGTCGCTTTTTTTAATGAAAAGCGACTTTCTTTTTACACGAAGTGATTAAATTTTTCCTCTACGTAAGGCATAGATGAAGGCACCGATATAATATTCCTTTCAGGATACTGAAACGCCGTTAAAGCCCCTCCAAAAACTGCGCCTGTATCAATATTAATGGTATTATGAATTTTTCTGGCTTTTACTACGGGTGTATGCCCATACACGATAAAAGGTTTTCCATTATAATGTTGGGCCCAATCCCGTCGGACAGGCATGCCGTTTAGATGTTTTTCACCCGTAATGTCTCCGTATAGCACAAAGGTTTTTACTTTTTTATCCGTTCTGCCGATGTATTCAGCTTTAAGACCGGCGTGAGCAATAATTAATTGGTTTTGATCAAGCTGCACATATAGAGGCGATTGCTCATAAAGCTCAATGAACTTTTTCTTAATGAATTTCTGTTCTCTTGAAGGTAAAGCTTCGTACTCAGCAACGGTCGTTTCTAACCCATGAGTAATTTGCACTTTGTTACCGCAAAAGAAGCGATATAGCTTATTGCAGTGATTGCCTGGACAGTAGTAAGCTTGCTGATGCTTTATTACAAGTGACCATACGAGCTCAATCACTTTTAGTGAATGAGGTCCTCGGTCTGTTAAATCACCTACAAATCCAAGGCGCCGTCCGTCAGAGTGGACAGGAATCCCGTCTTGCCACTCATACCCAAGTTTTTCTGTTAACGCTTTTAATTCATCATAGCACCCATGGATATCGCCTATTATATCTACTTTCATCTTTTATCCACATCCTTAAAAGGTTTTTCCTTTGACGATATAAAATTACCCTTATATGGAGCAAACTATGTGTAGAACTTATATATTATTGGGAAAAGAGTAAAGAGCTGTGAGTTGAAAAAAAACAAAATTCATCATAAAGTTAAATGAGTTTTGTGCGACAGGGAGGTTGAAGACATGACAGATTCAATTGAAAAAGAAGAAAAGGCATGGTTCGCCGAACATTTATTATCACTTTTAGAAAAAAATGAAATCGATGCATTTCGTGAAGAATTTTTACATATGCATACGTATGACCAAGCTCAATTTTTTGAAGAATTAGATGAGCGTTCTAGATTTGCGCTGTACGAGATGTTATCTCCGGAAGAAATGGCGGATATCTTTGAAAATGTAGAGATACGAGAAGAAGATTATCAAGAAATTCTCTCAGAGATGCATCCCAATTTTGCAGCAGACATGCTGTCGGAAATGTCGGCGGATGATGCCGTTGACGTATTAAATGAATTGGATAAAGAACAAGTGGCGAGCTATTTAACGATTATGGATGAAGAAGCAGCCGATGAAATTAAAGAGTTGCTTCATTACGAGGAATATACCGCTGGAAGTATTATGACGACTGAGTTTGTGTCCATTCGTGAAAATCAAACCGTACATTCAGCCATGCACATTCTACGCAGGGAAGCTCCAGAAGCGGAAACGATTTACTATGTATTTGTTATTGATGAACAAAAGCATCTAGCAGGTGTTATTTCTCTTCGTGATTTAATTATAGCAGATGAAGATACGATGATAAGCGAAGTTATGAATGAACGAGTCGTATCTGTGTCAGTAGCAGAAGACCAAGAAGAAGTTGCGCGTATTATGCGCGATTACAACTTTCTTGCGCTTCCAGTTGTTGATTTTCAGCAGCATCTTCTCGGGATCATTACGGTTGATGATGTGATGGACGTTCTTGATGAAGAGGCATCGGATGACTATTCTAAATTAGCGGGTATTAGTGATGTAGATGATACGATTGACCACAATCCTTTAGTAGCGGCCAAAAAGAGGCTGCCTTGGCTTATCATTTTGCTGTTTTTAGGAATGATGACAGCGAGTTTAATTGGACGTTTTGAAGATACGTTGAATCAAGTAGCTATTTTAGCTGTATTTATACCTTTGATTGGCGGTATGGCTGGTAATACAGGAACACAGGCACTAGCCGTTGCGGTTCGCGGACTGGCGACGGGAGAAATCGAAGAAGAAAGCAAAATTAAGCTGTTAATCCGAGAAGCAGCTACCGGAATGATTACGGGCGCATCATGCGGACTTTTAGTTGTATTAATTGTTTATATTTGGCAAGGTGATCTTATTTTAGGCGCTTTGGTAGGCGTCTCTGTATTTTCAACATTGATTGTGGCTACACTAGCAGGAGCGTTTATCCCGCTTCTCATGCACAGGTTCAAAATTGACCCTGCAGTCGCATCAGGACCATTTATTACAACGATCAATGATCTTATCAGTATTTTAATTTACTTCGGTCTAGCGACAACATTTATGAGTTATTTAAAATAATGAAAGGACTTTAGAATTCGACATGAGTAATCATGTCGGATTTTCATTATCAGTTCATATAGTTGACAGAGAACCTTCAAGCTTTTATGATTAACCTTTAATTTTGAATACTAACGTCTTCGTTTTATAAATAGCGAAGGTAAAAGGAGGGGAATCTAATGGAACAGCACGCGTCCTTTACATCACTTGTTATCGTCATTAGTTTGGCCTTTTTAACGCCTATACTGTTGCATCGGTTTAAACTCAACATTATACCTGTAGTCGTAGCTGAAATTATTATGGGATTAATTATAGGGAAAAGTGGTTTTGACCTTGTGGAGCAGGATATGTGGCTTGAAACACTTTCCACTCTAGGCTTTATCTTTTTGATGTTTTTAAGTGGTTTAGAAATTGATTTTTCTGCTTTTGCTGGAGGAAATTCAAAAGACAAAAAGGTATCAGGAGCGAAGGTGCCAAATGCTTTTTCCATTTCTATACTAGTGTTTGCAGCTATCTTTGCGGTTTCACTATTTTTGTCCTATGTTTTTGTATGGACAGGTTTTATTGATAACGCCTTTTTGATGACGCTTATTATTTCTACCATTTCACTAGGAGTAGTAGTGCCGACATTAAAAGATGCACAGATTATGAAAAAGCCGATTGGACAAACCATTTTATTGATTGCGGTTATTGCGGACTTAGTCACGATGATTTTACTAGCCGTATTTGCTTCCGTCTATGATAAATCAGGAAATAGCAATACATGGTTGATTTTAATCTTATTTGGAGTAGGAGTGATTTTATACTTCATAGGGAAGCAGTTTAAAAACCGATCGTTTCTTGAGACAATGTCTAAAGGCACAATTCAAATCGACACGCGCGCGGTATTTGCACTCATTATTATTCTGGTGGGTCTTTCGGAGTCAATTGGCGTTGAAAACATTTTAGGCGCTTTTTTAGCGGGATCACTCGTTTCTCTTCTTGCGCCTAACAAAAACTTAGTTCATAAATTAGATTCGTTTGGCTACGGATTTTTAATTCCTATCTTTTTCGTGATGGTAGGAGTGAAGCTTGACGTTTGGTCATTGTTCAGTGATAAAAAAGTGCTGATATTAATGCCTTTATTATTCATTGCACTGTTGATATCCAAGCTAGTCCCAGCGTTAATCTTAAGAAAATGGTATGATATGAAAACCGTTTTGGCATCGGGTTTTCTTTTAACATCGACTTTATCACTCGTTATTGCGGCAGCAACGGTTGGTGAAAATATTGGTGTTATTGATTCACAAATGTCCGGTGCGCTGATTTTGGTGGCGATTATTACATGTATTATTACACCTATTATCTTTAGAAAGCTGTTTCCAAAGCCAGAAATCAGTGACAGAAAGCTGAAGGTTAATATGCTCGGTGCAAATCAATTTACACTCCCGGTTATTCGAGAAATGGATCTTGATTTATATGATGTTACGATTTATCATCCTACTCAGGACAAAATTGAAAACCGTACGTCGGATTCCATTTTTAATATCGTCGACATCGATGGATATAGTAAGGAAACTTTAATACGTATGGGGATTTTAGATGCGGATGTATTAGTTGTAACAACAGGGGAAGAAGAAAGAAATAGCGACATTGCTCTATTTGCAAAAGAATATGGTACAGAACGGGTTATTGCCCGCGTAGAAAGTCCTGTATTAGATGAAAAGATGAAAGAAAATAACATTGAAGTTTTTTCTGTGCTGTTATCTACGACTGCATTGCTAAAAGCTTTAATCGAATCGCCAAATATTTTAAATATCTTAACAAATCAAGAAACAGCACTTTATCAAATCAATATGCGTAACCCTAAATATGAGGGGGTAGAGCTTCGCAAGTTCCCATTTACAGGAGATGTGATTTTTGTTCGAATTTTTAGAGGTAAAGATTCAATTGTACCTCATGGTGATACGGAACTTGAATTTGATGATCGTTTGATTGTAACAGGGTCTCGTTCGTATGTGAATGAATTGCGTATGCTTCTTGAGTATAAAATTAGATGATTAGGTGTGGACTTATCCTTCTACCTTATTGAATCAGTAAAAAGCGCTGCATATGCAGCGCTTTTTTTTGCGTTTCTTTCAATGCGGGAGACAAAAGTATAGTGCTGGTTTTACATCAAAAAAGGCTACTGCAAAAAAATAAACAAGTTTTTCCGTGTGCAAGCATACATTTTTAAAAGAACGATAACAAGCAATTGGAGGTATGCTTCATGACTAACTCAAAATCTAAGTCAGAAGAAAACGAGCCGCTAATGTACATTGTCCAGCCAAACGCTAAGCAAAATCAGCGTTCTATGCAATATTATTTTAGTTCAAAACAGCAAGACAATAAAGGAATAGAGAAAGAGCATGTATTAAAAGAAGAGCCCAGCTTTTCTTCTATTCAAGAAGTTAACGAGCCTGAGGTAGAAAAAGTGGAAGAAATTAAGCAGGAAGAAGATATAGAAATTAAGAAAGAAATTAAGCAGGAAAAAGATATAGGAATTAAGAAGGAAATTAAACAGGAAAAAGATATAGGAATTAAGAAGGGAATTAAACAGGAAAAAGATATAGGAATTAAGAAGGAAATTAAGCAGGAAAAAGATATAGGAATTAAAAAGGAAATTAAGCAGGAAAAAGGTGTAGAACATTCAATTGTTCCTGTGAATATACCGCAATCAGAGACTCAAAAGCCAAATAAAATGTTTCAGTCTATGACGATCAAAGAAAAAATTGAGTTTCTATGCAGTTTTCCAGCTCATATGTCTCAACCTATTTGTGAAATTGTGTGTCAAAATCAAAAATATATAGGAACAATTTTAGAACTTAAAGAAGGAAGTTTGTACGTAAGCATCCCTCCTAATAAAGAGAAGAAAGTGTTGACATTTAATGATATTCAGACCATATCTATCATTAAAATTTAAGTAAGCCTAAAAGCTAACAGTGAAAAAGCACGTTAGCTTTTATTTTCATAAGCTTGGGAATGCACGGAGGAATGAAGATGACATGGATTTATCTAACGTTATTTGTCTTTGCGACGTTTCGGCTCACTCGCCTAATCGTTTTTGATAAAATTACGGCTTTTATTCGTAAACCGTTTCACAAAATTGTAGAAGATCAAGATGAAGAAGGAAATAGGATAACATATTTAGAGATAAAAGGTAAAGGGTTGCGGAGATGGATTGGAGAGCTGCTCAGCTGTTACTGGTGTACGGGCATATGGTGTGCAGTAGGAATTTATTTTAGTTATGTAGCTGTTCCGCACATTGCTATTCCTGTCATTACGATCTTAGCTATTGCGGGATGTGCGGGGATTATAGAATCTTTTATGAAATAAATGGACGAGTTAAAAGACATATTGAACATCAATATGTCTTTTAATAATTAAGGGAAATTTAGCACGACTTTATTTAAAAAAGGAATGCCTTCTTGCCACTCTTCACTATAGAAAAAGCCTTCGAGAATAAATGAGGTCGTATCAGAGGATAGAGGAATAACTACTTGGAAAGAGTCAAATAGTAATTTGTCCTTTGGCTTTAATGATGTTTGCTTAATAGGTTTGATCCAATACTCACCGTCATGTTGAATTTTTTCGTTCCATTTTGGATGAGCGTAGCGCCATTCTAAAGAAGAAGATGGAATACTAGAAGCTTCAATGCTTTTCTCATCAACAATCTTCCCGCTTAATGTGGACGAAGCGACGGGTTTCATCTTTAAACAGAGCACGGGAGAGTGTAAAGTACTGCTCGTTTGATTTTGAATAATTACGTTGCCGAATATCATCAGCTCTCTTTCACTTTGTTCTGGCAGCAGTATAGAATGTTGAAAAAAACAGAGGATATCACTCTTTTCAAACCTTTCTACGGGCTTTTCTACAACCTTTTCGATTATTTTTTCCACGATCTTTTCTTCAATAACCGGCTGTTTTCTTGATGCCTTCTCTCGAAATGCTTCGGCAATAATTTTTTGTTCGGAAAGCTCGTTTCTCAGTAAATCCAGCTCTCTTTCTAACCCTTCAATTTCTACTTCTTTTTCAGATGTAGAAAGCGTCTCAGCGTGTTTTTTCTTCCAAAATGATGTATTTTCTTTTTCTCGCTCTAAAGCTCGTTCATAGCTTTTTAATTGGTTTTGCACGTGCCGAATTTCCGATTTATAGTGAATGAGCTTTTGTTTTAATTGAGTTAAATCATCTTTAGGAGAAGGGGAGTTACGACTCATCTACTAGTCTCCTTTCCTGCTGAGCTATGAACCAGCTTTGTAAAACAGAGCTGCTCACAGCAGTTTTATTTATATGTATGCACAAAGCTTGTAAACGATGAAAAAAGAGGAGAAATATTCTCCTCTGAGGTTATCCAGTTAATCAAAGTCACTTTCAAAGTCACTTTCGAAGTCACTTTCATCAGAATCACGATAAGGTCTTCCAGGGAAGATAGCTTCACACTGAGGTGGATATTCAATCGGTGAGAAACCGCTGCTTGTAGAAATAACTTCGGGGCGAGGATAACAGAAGCTTCCTTCTACTTCAATCTTAACATCTTTTTCAATTTGCACACTTAGACCTAACACAAGGTCGAAGCTTAGCTGCTGTAAGTGAATGTCTGATAATCTAATAGAACCATCAGTTCCTTCAAAAGAATCAAGGTGTACAACAGGTTCTGTTCCTTCAGGTGCGCAAAGATAGAATGTTTGATGTATTTTCCAAGGAATAACACTAGATTCGACATCGCTGTATTTATGATGTCCACCTAAATTAATTAACCTAATTTTATAAAAACCGCTAATTGATAATTTTACTTCATGAAGAATAACAATTTCTCCGTCTGGTAAAATGACCTTCTTAGGTTTGCGACCACCTTGTGGTACAAGCTCAATTACATGATCGAGCGCCTCTTCATCAGAAACGTCTACCGAGTGTCCTTTACTATCAGTTAAAATAACTTCTACTTCTACATCATGGCCTAAATCTTCAAGCGCCTCTTCATCAAATAGTGAAGCGTCATTAGTAAAGATTTGTGGCAAAACTACTTGACGTCTGACCCAATCGTACACTTTAGGTACGCGGATACACAATGCTTCAAAATGTTCTCCCATTTTTAAACCTCCTAATTGTAATTGTCCTTCCTTTACGCTGTTCGTTACTAGGTATCGGACTACTATAGTGTATGAATGACTTACTTTTATGTTCCTTAGTAAAAGCGGAATTTATAGCAATAATTTCTGGATGAAGCGAGCATAAAAAATGAAGGAAATAATAAACTCAATTACAGCATATTCATGTTAGTAAAAAGTGTTATTCATCTTTAATTGATTTTCAGAGGTTTGTGCATTGTTTATAATGAAGGAGTGAGCAGCATGAGTGAGGAAAAAGTGAAACAAAAGATCTCTTCATTAAAGTCAGAGCTGGCTTTTTATAAGGAAGAATATCAAAAGTTCAAGCACCAAGAATTTGAATATGAAGATATGAAAGAAGAGTTAGCTGAATTAAAGGAAAAGCATGAACAAGAAAAAAGAAAGCTGCAAGAAAAAATAGATTGGCTTAAGGCATGTGTCAATGAACAAAAATCAAAAAATGAACAGTCTATTGTGCAGTATGATGATCATGATCATGCACGAGAAACGATTCAGGAGCTAGAGAGCAGGCTGGGAGAAGTAACAGAGCAAGAAAGGGTGGAAGCACCAAGAGCAAGGAAACCAAAAAGCAGCACCGATTTATTTTTGTCTATGCAGCGTAAAATGGACAAATAAGAGAGAACGTCTTTCTTTAGTCCTGAATATAATGTTATAGATAGGATGCTGTGAAAAGGAGGGAAACATGATGTATTATAATTATAATCCTAATCAATACCCTCAGCCACTGCCTTATCATCCACAACCTATGACAAAGCAATCGGTGAAGAAAGATCAGTCTATTTCTAAGCCAGTTCAGTACCCTTCTCCCAAACAAGATGGTTGCGGCTGTGGTTCAAAGTTACCAAAGCGATAAGCTCCAGAAGCATTGTCACCCTGACAATGCTTTTTTACATATAGTGAAGAGAGGTGTAAATATGCCGGATTTTTTTGATGAATTTGAACGGTTTTTTGAACAGCATATGATGAGAGAGCATCAAAACAGAATGAAAGAAGTAGAAAAAGCAGAAAAGCAGATGAATCAGCAAGAGAGGAAGCTGCAGCAAAATGTAAAAAAACTTGATGAGCAGGATGCTGAAGATCCGTTTGGACAATGAAATTTACAGAGAACAGTTGAAAAGCCCATACGAAATCATGTGATTGAACATACAGTATAGAGAGTCAAACATAGGGGGTGTAATATTATGGGCTGTGGATTCGGAGGATACGGCTACGGTGGTTGTGGTTACGGCGGTGGCTATGGCGGTGGTTTTGCGTTAATCGTTGTATTATTCATTCTATTAATTATTGTTGGTTGTGTTTGTTTTTCTAATTAATCCCTTCTATGAATAAGGCATCCAAAAGTGCGGGTGAAGTTTCACTCGTACTTTACTTTTTTATGAGATGTAAGGTCACCATCTAGGCACATGATGCATACGATGAAGTATAAATAAAGGAGGTCATGTAGAATGGATAATAATATGTTTAAAAATATAGAGAAGAAAACAGGCGTTAATATGAAGGATATTTTTGAACTTGCAAATTCTGTACAGAATGCTAATTTTAAAGATGAGCAAACGGTGCGTAACATTGTGAAACGAGTAGCACAAATTGCGAATAAGCCAATTTCAAAACAAAAGGAAGAACAAATTGTTAAGGCGATTGCAAATAATAACCAATCCATTGATTTTGGGACTATCGCTAAAATGCTAAATGAGAAAAAGTAATTTAATGTTTTTATATAAAGCCCTGACACGTCAGGGCTTTTTTCCATTTATGCAATTTCATTTGTTTGAAACGCGTTAGAATCAAGATCAAACAGTTCCGGATGCTGTGCTAAGTAATTAATTTCTTTAATACGATGAGCGATAGGGGGGTGAGTTGAAGTAGCTTGATTCAACCACATAAAAAAACCTTTTTCCTGTGAGTGCGTATGAACAAATTCCTCCTGATTTACTTTTTTATTTAGACAATGACCAACCGCAAGTATAGTGAGTGCTTGAGTGGCAGCTTTTGCATCACCAATCGCAACGGTAGCTATGCGATCACACGTATATTCACAGGCCCTAGAGTAAGCTTTTCCTAAAAAAGGAACCCAAAGAGCAGGTAGAATAAGTGAGTGGTAGAGTGTATGCTTACGTTTGATATGAACTAATTCGTGGCAATAATAAAAGAAAGGTCTTTTTCTTGATTATCTTCAATCATTTCAACAATGTCCGAGTATAAAACGACAAAGTGTCGTCCAAAAAAACGTGTAGCAAACGCGTTTAACAAGCCGCCTGATTGAACAATATAAATATCAGGCAGCTCCAAATCCAGCTCTGAAGATAACTGTTTTGCCTGATGATAAGTGTGCGGGAACTGCTTTTCTGTCAATCTAACTCCATTATTGCGAATTTGAGCAATAGAGAAGCCGTGGAGTATAAATGTAATTAAAAAACCAATTACAAGGTAGATAATACCAATGAGTGAAATGATTAAAAAGAAATAGGTTAATAAGCTGATAACCATACACAGAATGAAAAAAATCTTTTCATTTTCATGAATAAGCTTTGTGTTCAATAATGGAGCCCCCTAAAATATAGTAGTACAGTACATAACGTAGTGTAACGCATCTATTTATGAATATCTACCTCTTGGTGGAATATTTGGTTAATAATAGAAGTTTAGACGTAACGAAATCAATCCAATTTAAAGACGAGCCAATTGGGTACATGAGCTTGTGTGAATCATTTGTTACACCGCTGTTGATTTCTGTGCAAGGCTTTGCTTTCCGCTGGAGTCTTCGCCTCACCCTCCAATCAACAGCTAGAAGCAACTAAACATATTAAATCTACATTTATATGACAATAAAAAATACGAACCGTTAATCAATAATTCTGATTAACAGTTCGTACTTCAATTTAACTAAAATACTTTTGTCCCAGCCTCTTTTTCCTTTATACTTTTTTTATAAACGACTTCAGGAATCTTGAAGGATAAGCAGTTTTACCTCTTCTAGTTTGCGGAACAGATAAGTAAAGTGAATTCTGTGCACGCGTCATTGCTACATATAAAAGGCGGCGTTCTTCTTGAAGCGGCACATCATCTCCGCCTCGATAAGCTTCGAGTGCATAATCATGAGGCAATCCGCCATCTACGCTGCTCAGTACGTATACATGCTTATATTCAAGACCCTTTGCTCGGTGAATTGTGGTTAGCTGAATACTTTCATTAAATTGCTTGCTTAAAGCTTTCATCTCTGTGTTCATGGCAATCATATGATCCACATGCTCTAAAAGTTCAGGTACGGTTTTGAATTTACGTGCTACAACTTTTAAATCCCGCACGTCATCCGAACCTTTTTCCATCATATTTCCTTCATTTCCGCGTTTTTTGACAAAATCATCGAATCCCATATCTTTAGAAATCGTCTCAAGTGCCAAAGAAGGAGACATTGATTTTAGCGACTTGAATAAAGGAATTACTTTCTTGAGCTTTTTTTGCTGAAACGGTTTTAAATCTTGAAGATATTCAAGTGCATCAATAAATGTACCATCATGAAGAATACTTGCTGCTTTTAAGTCATTGACTGCTGTTTTCTTTAAAAAGAGTGCGTTTACTAAATCTTGTAGCGAACTTGCGTCATTTGGATTCACGCTCAAGCGTAGAAATGAAAGTAAACTTCGAACCATTCGTCTTTTATAAAACGAATCCGCATCTTGTTCGATTGAAAATGGCAGGTTTGACTGCGATAAACGTTCAAAGATGGCGCGTGAAGAAGCGTGAGTTCGGTACAAGACCGCGAATTCAGTTGGAGAAGCCCCTTGCTTAATCTTTTCTTTCATATCCGTTACAATCATTGTTGCTTCTTCTTCTTCGTCGTATGGAAAGAAGAATGTAGGTGGCAACTCATTATCAAACTGGGCAGCCATTTCTTTTTGTCGTCGCGCTGTATTTCGTGCAATGACTTTATTAGCGGAAGAAACGATGGCGTGAGCTGAACGATAATTTTGGTTTAACGTAATAACAGTTGTATTAGCAAAATCTTTTTCAAAGTTTAAAATGAACGAAGGGTCGCTTCCGCGGAAAGCGTAAATTGATTGATCATCATCTCCTACGACACACAAGTTTTTAGAGTCTTCACTTAGCATTTTCATAATTTTATATTGAACTTTATTGATATCTTGAAATTCGTCAATTAAAAAATAGCGAAACCTTTTTTGATAACGAGTTAGTAAATCGGGATTTTGTTTTAGCATTTCATAACATCCATACAGCATGTCATCAAAATCGAATAGCTGTTTTTGCTTTTTGACTTCTTCATAGCGACGATATAAAAAGTGCACATCTTGTTCCCATTTGTCCTTTGGGCGAACGTCTTTCACGCCAACAAGCGTGTTTTTCCAATAGCCGATTTGCTGAAGTGCCTGATCAAACGGAAAATCTTTTTCATCCACGTGGAGCTCTCTTGCTGCTTCTTTCACAATCTGTTCTTTTTGCCAATCCCATTTTAGCAGGCGGTCCATTTGCCACGCTTGAGGATTATGATGAACAATCATACGTAAGAAAATGCTGTGAAAAGTTCCAACTAGCATTTGACGAAGATGTAAGCCGGACATCTTTGGGTATGTAGCCAATCGTTCTTTCATTTCTTTAGCTGATTTAGCCGTGAAAGTCACCAGCATAATGGATTTTGGATCAATTTGTTTTTCTTGTATCATATATGCGGTGCGAGCTGTTAATACACGCGTTTTTCCGCTGCCTGCACCGGCTAGAATAAGGAGCGGTCCTTCTGAATGTGTAACAGCTTTCCATTGGTTCGAATCTAATTCAATACCGCTCTCTTTGAATTCATTTAAATAAGGAGAATCAGAGTGTTTAGAAACAGCTGGTTTTAAGCGAAAAGCAGGAACACTTGAAAAAGGTGCGGAAGACCTCCATGTCGCTTTCTCTTTTACAGTTGAACTTTTCTCACCAATAGCCCGTCCTTTAGGAATACGAAATCCATTGGTTTCTCTGTATTCAGCCGGATTTTCTTTTATTTGTTGCACAGCTGTTGTTTCTGATAGTGTGTCTGAACACTCTTCTCTTTCATGGGGAACTTGAGCATGATAAAAGTAAGGAGAATGCTCAATCCCCAGATATAATTTAACTGGTTCTCCGCAGTGAGCACACGTTATTTCTCCTCGAAGACTAGCTTCATATAAATATTGAAATCGGTCTCTAGCCGTTATAGCAAGATTAAGTATCTGATTTTGATAAAGTGCACGTTGCAAAAAACATGGCCTCCTTTTTAAAACATGAATAATCAATAGTAAATAGTAAATAAGAGGGAGTTAAAGCAAGAAGCCGCTCTCGTTCTACATCGATATAGATGTGTGTATACGCACAGTTTTTGTTTTATAGTCAAAGTCTATCATATCAAAATCACCTTTTTTTAAAAAGAGCACGGATATTTTTGGAGGGATAGGATGTAAAAAAGGGTATATATTGAATAAGACATCACATATGTTCAAAAAAGGCGGTATAGATACAATGCGTCATCTGTTTTGAACAAGTCTAAAGTAGAGGATTTAAGTGAGCTGTTTCAATTTCGATACTTCTTGAGAAAAATACTGAGGTCTGGGAGTAGAAGGTATCTTGAAAAAGAGGAGGGTTCATATGGGATATATACTGCCCGTCACGCCTTATCAATCTATTCAATATGCAAATCGCCTTCAAAAAAATAATGCTTCTTTTTCAAATCGTATTTGGCCTATTGAGAAAAAAAGCTTTGACGAAGAGTTTGAATCGCGTTCTCACTCACTGGAATTGACGCCAAGTTCAGTACAAAAGCGAAAAAAGCTTCAAGCAGCAGAGCGTGTATACAGCAAGCTGACAAATAAGGGCCTAGTGATTAATACACGGGCATAATAGAAAAAATCGTGAACGCAGCAGAATAAATGCGCTCACGATTTTTTCACAAAGTAATGAACAAGTAAAAAACACCTTAGTAAGATTCAATAAAAAGAGTACTGCCCTGCTGCCATTCAGCATAAAGCACCTGTTTATAATCGGTAAATCCCTGTTTTTTCAACTGTGTCTTTAGCCAGTCTTCATCAAAGCCTGACTGAATCAAGTTTTTCAAAAGCAAACGTCCATCACTGACGAAGGCGATAGATAAAACAGGTTCAGAAGGAGGGAGCTGCAGGTCGCTTCTTGTTGGCTTAGCATAATCAGATTTTGGCAATACGCTTAGTGATCCATCTGTTTCTAAAATCGCATATTCAACTTCACGAATGGAAAATATGTCTTTTGAACGAAGCATATGAAGAAGCTGATCCATATCTAATCGATTTTTGCTAAGTTCTTTGTACGAAATTTTCCCTTTTCGAATAATAATAGATGGCCGTCCTTCTAAAAACAAGCGCAGGCGAATATTTTTTTGAGTAACAACTTCGGTGACATAAATAAGCGCTCCCCAAAAGATAACAGCAAATAAAATTTTGCCTATTCCTACTTCTGAGTCATATAACGCATTTCCTACTAACTCTCCTAATACAAGAGCAGAGATAAAATCAAAAGTGGTAAGCTGAGTGATCGTCGCTCTGCCTAAAAATTTAGTTAAAATAAACAAGCAGATAAATCCGATAAAGAGTTCTAGTGCAATTCCGATAAGTTCATCCATATTTTCACCTAATTCACATGATTAGGTATTAGTATAAGCAAAGCGAAGGTTCTTATCCTTTAAAAAAGCAAAAACACCAGGTTCAATTCCTAGTGTTTTTTACTTAGTTTCTTTACCATCTCTACATGTGGAATTCCAGCATCCATAAACTCACCCGAAACCGTTACGTAGCCTAGCTTTTTATAAAATCCTTCCGCATGCGTTTGAGCATGCAGCTTAATCTTTTCAATCTCATGCTCTGCTGCGAGCTCTTCTAACTTATCCATCAAAAGCTTTCCTACACCGTCTTTTCGATAAGAAGAAAGAACGCAGATTCGTTCGGCTTTTCCATAGTCCTCTACCATACGGAAGCGTCCTGCACCAATTGGTGCAGTTCCTTTGTATACAACTAAATGCAGGGCTTCAGAATCGTATTCATCGATTTCTTGCTCTACATCAACCTGCTGTTCTTCTACAAATACTTTTTGACGTACGAAGTAAGCATCAGAATGATCTTGTTTGTTCGTTAGTACCTTGATGTTCACGTATCTTATCCCTTTCCAAGACGAAATGTTTCAAACACAGTCCATGTTTCATTTTCAAGCTGGTACATTAAATGAAAGCGATCCACTGTTTCTTCATGAGCGACATCCACAAGTTTCAACTGGCTATACACATCTAAGTGCTCATCATCTGAAAGGCGTTGACCAATTGTAATATGTGGAATAAATGAATATTCAGTTGGCTGTTCAAGATTGCCTTCATGAAGTTTATTGTAAAGTGACGTCAGTTCTGGCTTTTGTTCCACTTTTAAGTAAATAACGTTATTGGCTGGTGAAAATGAGCTTACTTTCGTTACATTTAATGTAAATGGATTTGTTTCTTCGGCAATTTTACGCAAGTTAGCCGCAATTTCATCAATTTGGTCTTCTGTAGCTTCAAAGACTTCTTTTAATGTAAGATGAGGCGGAATTAATGAATAGTGAGAATCATAGCGCTTTCGATAAGAATTCGCTACATCTTGCAATTTTTTAGATGGAAAAAGTACAACGCCAAATTTCATAAAAAATCCCTCCAAAGTAAGATCATAAAATATGTATAAAGCGAGCTTATTATAACAAATTTTCAAAAAATATGATATCTTTCTACTTCAACATATATTGAAGCGACCGCTTTACGTCTTTTTGCCAGTATTTCCACGTATGATTTCCATTAAATTCTTCGTAGAAAACAGAATATCCACGCTGCTTCATTTGTTCGTGCAACAGGCGGTTAGGCTCAATAAAATTCAATATACCATCTTGTGTTGTTTTGACAGCCGTTTCTTCAGTTCCAATAACATGATACAAATCCAGAAGTGAAGGAGAAGCAAATGAGTTGACCGTTTGTAATACAGCATCGTTCACGAAAGGAGAATGCATAATTACTTTCCCGAACGTGTGAGGATACGCAATGGCCGTCAGCAGTGAAACTGTAGCAGCAAGCGAATCACCAATTAGAACACGTGATTTTCCCATTTGATATGTAGGATATGTTTTATCCAAAAATGGCACAAGTTCATGTGCTAAAAAGCGAATGTAAGCATCTACTTGATTTCCTTCTGGATGATACTTATCACGTCTGTCTTCCACGCTTTTATATGGAATTCCAACAAAAATAGTACGATCGATTTCCGACTCGTTCATTAAATCATCAATTAAACGAGGTGTCCGTCCGTACATAACATAATCTTTTCCGTCTTGGGCAATAAGTAAGGAATACTTATAGAGCGTAGAATAGTTTGACGGCAAATAGACTAGTAACGTGACATCTTCTTGCAGTGCGTCACTATAAAAAGAAATTTCTTCTAACTTCCGCTTACTTTCTGACATGAATAATCGACTCCTATGCATTTGAATGAAAGCGTTACCTTTATTGTAACACATTTTCTAATAACCGTTCTTTATTTTATTGTAACGAATTTTTTAGCGAATGACGAGAAAGAGGCATGCGTCATTAAAAAAGCGCTTCAGAATCGACTGAAGCGCTTTTGGTTAATCTAATTTTTTCATTTTTTTAAACATAGCTTTTTCCGCTTGGCTGGCTTTTTCTAGCGGCTTCTTCGTATATTCTTCTTCTTTTTCATCAATCGAAACCAATTCTGTGTCATTTTTTACATAACTTCGGATATTGCGAGCACCGAAATAGCCGTTTACATCTTCTAAAATAGGCTTGTTTTCTTTTTGATCATAAAGAGTATATGAATTCTCTTCCTTAACGATAGCGTAGTGATTCCCTGCTAGAAGAGCTACGGCTTCTTTTTCGCTTTTTCCAAAAGTAGACATGAGAAACAGAACGATTAAGACGATAAAGAAAAGGGCTGTTGCGCCAATGAAAAATAATAATAAGCCTCTGCTAAATTTACTTTGTTTTTCTTCCACAGTAGACAAACCTCCTGATTAGATAATTTCATTATAGCAAGTAAATGTAATGAGCGCCTAAAGAGATATGTGACGAGTTTATGAACTCAGGCAGATGAACAAAAAAGGTTTTTAGCGCCTCTCATCGAATTTAGTATAAAGAGAGACAACAACTTGAAAAGGAGAGAGAGACATGACAGCGAAAAAAATCCCAACGAGCAAAGAAGTAGCAAAGGCAACATTTGATTTGCTAGAAGAGCGTGGCGTAACAGTTTTGGATATTGCTGAAATTGTGTATGATTTACAGCTTCCTTATCATCCAGCTCTAACCATTCAGGAATGCGCTGAAAGCGTAGAAAGAGTACTGCAAAAGAGAGAAATTCAGCATGCGCTTCTAGTTGGAATCGAACTTGATAAGTTAGCTGAGCAAAATAAATTATCAGAACCTCTTCAAAGTATTGTAGAACAAGACGAAGGGTTGTTTGGTGTTGACGAAACGATTGCTCTAGGTGCCGTTTTAACCTATGGCAGTATCGCTGTGACGACCTTTGGCTATTTAGATAAAGTAAAAGTAGGCATTATTGAAAAGCTGGACTGTAAAAAAGAAAAAGGAGTTAATACCTTTTTAGATGATTTAGTAGCGAGCGTAGCTTCTAGTGCGGCAAGTCGTTTAGCTCACCGTCAGCGTGATGAACAAGAACAGCTGCAAGAAGGCAATCCGGCTACGTAATAAACTTCTTTTAGTATGTATATAAGCTGCGTAAATTAACGCGTCGAAATGATTTATTCTTTTATTTGAATAACGGAGACTAGGCACGTATCACCTACGTGTCTAGTCTCCGTTAATAGAACGATTTATGGCTGTAGTGAAGTAGTCATAAGGTAGCTTAAGTTTTTCAGCCCCAGACTTTCATAAAAAGCACGTGCTTTCTCGTTAAATGCCCATACGGTAAGCTGGAGGTCATTTGCTCCTTTTTGTACAGCCCACTGTTTTGTAGCAGAAAAAAGACCTTTTCCGACGCCATAATTTTGAAAGCCTTTCTTAACGCCAAAATATTGGATGTACGCTGTGTAGGAAAGAGGAGCTAATGTGGTGGGAGGGTTATATTTTAATTCAACAACAGACGCCCCAATAATTTGATTTCGATATTGAGCTACAAGAATATCAATGGTTGCATAATAAAGAGTAGCTTGATATTGTTCCGGAGATAAAACAGCCATTTGATTATCAAACATAGAAGGAAGCGCATTTGCGTGGAGTTCTAGTGATTCCCCTAATATTTTATTTACTTCTGTATAATCATCTAGTTTTGCAGTGCGATAGATAATATCCATACACACTTCACCTACTTTTTAAAAGTTGTGCTTTATCATATGTAGTAACTTAGAAAATGTTAAATGAGAATTAAAACCTGAAAATTTTAAGCGAAGAACTGCACTAAACAGAGCATATATTCTATGCTCTGTTTGGTGTTATAGTTGAAGAATATATAAGGGCGAAACATTAAATTCTAGTTTCAGCAATGGCATCGCGTACTTTTTCAAGCGAGTGTTTAGAGGCATCTTTATTCGCAATCATTACATTAACGTACAAAGCATCAATGAGGCTTAGCTGTCCAATTCTCGAGGCAAGAGCTTCAGATCGATATTCTGTTTCTTCTGAACTCGTATAAAGAGAAACATCGACATTTTGGCTTAATGGAGATTTTGGAAAACCCGTAATACCGATCGTTTTGGCACCGTTCGCTTTTGCTGTATTTAAAATGTTCATCGTGTCTTTATTTGTTCCAGAATGAGAAATCACTACCGCTACATCCTGTTTTGTTAATTGAGAAGCGGACATAAGCTGGAAGTGGGAATCAATAAATGCAAACGTTTTAATTCCTGTTCGAACAAATTTATGAAAAGCATCCATAGCCACTACGGAAGAACCGCCCGTGCCATAAAACTGAACTTTATCCGCCTTCATAAGAAGTTTAACGGCTTTTTCAATAGCGTTGCTTTCTAGTATTTGTAATGTATTTTCAAGCGTTCGCACATTGGAGCGAAAGATTTTTTCAGCAATCGTTTTTTCATTATCCGTTTCAGCAATTTCCTCGTGAATCTGCTGAATAGGCGTCATAATTTCAGCAGCCAGCGCTATTTTCATCGCTTGATAGCCCTTGAAGCCAATTCGTTTACAAAAGCGAAAGACTGTTGCATCAGCTACATTTAAATCGTCTGCCACTTCGTTAATGGTACTGTGAATAATTTGTTCCGGCTGTTCTAAAATATAATTTGCTATTTTTTTCTCTTTTTCACTGAATCTAGCATAGTGAGAACGAATTTTTCCTAAGCAATTTTGCGTCATAACTGATGTTCCTTTCCACGAATTTAGTAGTAAAAAGAGTATAGCACAAAAATATGAGTGAAAAAAATTTTCTTGTAAACGATTGCAAAATGAAAAATAATTCGTATAATGGAGGTAATGTGAAATTTTTTTTCAAAGGGAGTTTGTAAAATGAAAATTGGATTAATCGGTTTAGGAAAAATGGGATATAATTTATCATTAAATTTAATGGACAACCATCATGAAGTAGTAGCTTATGATGTAAATAAAGAAGCGGTAGAAAAACTTTCAAATGAAGGAGCAACTGGCGCCTTTACTGTTGAAGAGTTAGTCAATGAACTTCCTCTTTCACCTAAAGTTGTATGGATTATGGTTCCGGCTGGAGAAGTAACGGAAAATGTTATTACAGAACTAAAAGAACTTCTGTCAGAAGGAGATATTATAATAGATGGAGGAAACTCTAATTATAAAGAATCTGTTCGACGTGCTCAGGATCTTCAGGAAAAAGGTATTTACTTCTTTGATGTAGGGACAAGCGGCGGAATGGAAGGCGCAAGAAATGGAGCGTGTACAATGATCGGGGGAGATGCGGAAGTATTCCGTACAATTGAACCAATTTTTAATGATATTTGCGTAGAAAATGGATTTATGTACGCAGGTAAAAGCGGAAGCGGTCACTTTTTAAAAATGGTTCACAATGGTGTAGAATATGGAATGATGCAATCCATTGCTGAAGGATTTGAAGTTCTGGAAAAAAGTCAATTTGATTTCGACTATGAAGCCGTAGCACGCGTTTGGAATAACGGATCTGTTGTTCGTTCTTGGTTGATGGAACTAACGGAAAATGCGTTTTCAAAAGATCCTAAACTAGACAGTATTAAAGGAGTCATGCAGTCTTCTGGCGAAGGGAAATGGACCGTAGAGACTGCTCTTGATCTTCAAACGGCAACTCCTGTTATTGCTTTATCGCTAATGATGCGCTATCGTTCATTAGAGGAAGATACATTTACAGGAAAAGTTGTAGCAGCACTTCGAAATGAATTCGGCGGCCACGGTGTTGTAAATAAGTAAAGTAGTAAAGTAGGGGGACAGCAGCATGAGCAAAAAATATGCAATAGGTGTAGATATCGGAACAACGAGTACAAAGTCTGTATTGTTTTCAGTAGACGGTACAGTCATTGCGAATCATGGGATTGAGTATCCATTATACTCGCCGACGCCCGCGATGGCTGAGCAAGATCCTGAAGAAATTTTCCAAGCAGTTGTACGTACAATTCAAACGGTTGTAAAAACGAGCGATGTAAAACCTGAGGATATTTTATGCGTTTCATTCAGCTCAGCTATGCACAGTGTTATTGCCGTTGATCAGCAGGGAAAACCGCTGACAAAATGTATCACGTGGGCGGATAATAGAAGTGCAGAATGGACGGAAAAAATTAAAAATGAATACAATGGTCATGAAATTTATTTGCGTACGGGTACGCCTATTCATCCGATGTCGCCGCTTTCCAAGCTAACATGGCTTTCTAATGAACAGCCTGAATTAGTGAAGGGAACGCATAAGTTTATTTCGATTAAAGAATATGTATTCTTTAAGTTGTTTAACGAATATGTTATCGACTATTCGATTGCATCAGCAACGGGTTTGTTTAATCTGAAAAATCTTGCGTGGGATGAAGAAGCACTTAAAGTAGCAGGTGTTACAACCGATCAGTTATCTACTCCTGTTTCAACAATGCATCAGTTAAAAGGGTTAAACCCAGAGCTTGCAGTTGACATGCATTTACTTCCGGATACGCCCTTTATTGTAGGTGCAAGTGACGGTGTATTATCAAATTTAGGCGTAAATGCAATTGAACCAGGCGTTGTTGCTGTGACAATCGGGACAAGCGGAGCTATTCGAGCAGTGACTGACAAGCCAGTAGTCGATCCTAAAGGTCGTATTTTCTGTTATGCGTTGACAGAAGACCACTGGGTAATTGGCGGCCCAGTAAATAACGGAGGTATGATTTTCAGATGGGCTCGCGATCAGTTTGGAGCGTCTGAAGTAGAAACAGCTAAACGCCTTGGAAAAGATCCGTATGAAGTATTAACGGATATTGCGGCTTTAGTGAAACCGGGAGCGGACGGCTTATTGTTTCATCCATACCTTTCAGGAGAGCGTGCGCCGCTTTGGGATGCAAATGCTAAAGGTTCATTCTTTGGCCTAGGTTTGCATCATAAAAAAGAACATATGATTCGTGCTGTATTAGAAGGCGTTATTTTTAACTTGTATACAGTATTATTGGCACTTGAAGAGTTAATTGGAGAGCCTACAAAAATTCAGGCAACAGGCGGATTTGCACGTTCCGCACTTTGGCGTCAAATGATGGCAGATATTTTTAACCAAGAAGTATCCGTGCCGGAAAGTTTTGAAAGTTCATGTCTAGGAGCAGTTATCCTTGGCTTATATAGCCTTGGCGAAGTTGACTCATTAAACGTTGTTTCTGATATGGTTGGAGCGACTAATCATCATTATCCAATCAAAGAAAACAGTGAAGTATATAAAGAGTTAACGGCTATCTATATTCGTTTGGCTCGCTTATTTAAAGAAGAATACGAAAGCATTACGGCTTTTCAAAAAAAATATGTACATTAAGTTCAAAAATCATCGCTTGAAGTTTTCAAGCGATGATTTTTTGTGTGTTAGGTTATCTAACAACAAAAAGAGTTGACACTACACAATATATAAAAGTTCCCTCAAATAATGTTACAATTTGTCCAGTGTATCCCCGTTTCGCATTAAATATAATAAGGGATAACGTTAGTATTTATCACATACTAGAAGGAATCGTCACAAACGCCTTTATATTTCAGAAAATTCAAACAAAATTTGTTTTTTGGAATGAACTTATTTTATGAAAAGGGGTTTTATGGATGAAAACACAAATTGAGCAAGATGGAATTGTGACGCTCACAGATGAGACGCACAACCAGCTGAGCGGCAGTGACCTTTGGAATGAGGATTTACGTCCGACTACGATGAAAGAGCATTCTTGGAAAGGAGTTAACTTTGCCACGCTTTGGATTGGGATGTGTCTGTGTATTCCAGCTTACACAATGGCGAGCGGAATGATGACGCTTGGAATGAACTGGTGGCAAGCAATTGGTACAATCTTTTTAGGAAATGTTATTGTTCTTATTCCTATTTTGCTTAATTCTCACGCTGGAACCAAGTTTGGCATTCCTTATCCAGTATTTGCCCGCCTGTGGTTTGGAGATAAAGGAGCACATATCCCAGCACTGGCTAGGGCCATTGTGGCTGCTGGGTGGTTTGGAATTAATACATGGATTGGAACGGAAGCAATTGATACGCTCCTAAGCGCTTCGTTTTCGTCTTGGAACGGTTTAGCTGGTCATACAGCCATTGTATTTGCTCTTTTTTGGCTTTTAAATGTAGGAGTAGCATATAAAGGACCGCAAGCGATTAAAGTGTTAGGAGCGATTGCTGCTCCGGTTATTGGTATTTCAGCTATTATTCTTTTTATATGGGCTTATACAAACTCGGGAGGGTGGGGCCCCATTTTATCTACGCCTTCTAAATTTACATCAACCAGAGAATTTCTAGCCGTATTTTTCCCAGCTTTAACGGGAGTTATTGCATTTTGGGCGACGCTCGCTTTGAACATTCCGGATTTCTGTCGATATGCTAGAAGTCAGAAATCTCAAATGGTTGCACAAACCTTCTCTTTACCGTTGACAATGAGTATTTTTTCATTTATTGGGATTGCTGTTACCTCAGCAACAATCGTTATATTTGGAGAAGCTATTTGGGATCCAGTGGCCTTAGTAGCTAAATTCCCTCCGTTTATCATTTTCTTAGGAACAATCGTTATCGTGCTTTCTTCTTTAACGATTAATGTGGGAGCAAATATCGTCGCGCCAGCTCGTGCAATTGAGAATCTGAATCCAAAGAAAATCACGTTTGCGATGGGGGCGCTAGTGACCGGTATTTTTGCTATTTTACTTCAGCCATGGTACATCATGTCTAATTTCGGGAACTATATTTTCGGCTGGCTTGGAACATACGGAGCGCTGCTTGGCCCTATAGACGGCATCGCCATTGCTGACTACTGGCTTGTAAGAAGGAGACAGATGGCATTAAAGGATTTATATGAGGTAAACGGTCGCTACAGTTATTCAACAGGTTTTAATAAAAACGGTATTTATGCATTAGTAATTGGCGTGGCCATACCCGTTTTAGGCTTACTGATTCCTGGACTGCGCTTTTTATGGGATAATGCCTGGACATTTGGTCTATTCATTTCTATCATCGTTTACACGTATCTCATGAAAGGAGATAAAAGCGTATTAGCGCCGGGGGAATATGAAGAAATAACGTTAAAAACAAGCGAAAAACCGATTATCGACAGTCAAACGGCTGATCCAACCATCACCAAATAAATAAGATGAATCCAATCATTAACATGATTGGATTTTTTTATGAGTTAAAATTGTATGGAAGAAAATTGATAAAATTTTTTTGAGTTTTTTTGTTGATTTAAGAATTTTTTTTTCATATAATTTAAGTAATAAAAAAATGAAATCGTTTTCTAAAATAATTGATGTAAACGATTTCGATAATTGGAACTTATTTTTTAAAAAATTCACAGGGTGTAGAGCTTTTTTGCTACATAGAGAAAGCGTTTACTTAAAGGGAAGGTGGAAAGCAAGATGGATGCATACTTATTAGCTATTACAGTTGCCGCAATTGTTATTGTTATTGTAGGTGTTTCAGTTTTTAAATGGCATGCGTTTATTAGTTTAACGGTTGCGAGTTTGTTTTTGGCAATTGCTTCTGGGTTATCAATGGATAAAATTGTTGGCGCTTACGAAACGGGAGTGGGCGGTGTTTTAGGCCACTTAGTAGGAATTTTAGCGTTGGGAACAATTTTAGGTAAGCTGATGGCCGATTCAGGTGCCGGCATGCAGGTAGCGGATTATTTCGTAAGAATATTCGGTGTGAAAAGACTGCCATGGGCGATGCTAGTAGCAGGTTTCATTATTGGTATTCCTGTTTTCTTCGAAGTAGGAATTTTAATTCTACTGCCTTTAGTTATTTCCATTCATAAAACGACAAAACAAAATATATTATTGATTGCTCTGCCGGTTATTGCAGGATTATCAATTGTTCACGGTCTCGTTCCTCCTCATCCAGGAGCGATGGCAGCTATTAGTATTTACGGAGCAAATACGGGGAAAGTGCTTTTATACGCATTAATCATTTCAATTCCAGCTGCAGTTATCGCTGGACCAGTTTTTGCAAAATGGATTCACAAACGAGTGATTCCAGAAGGAGAACCTGATCTAATTCGTGTTACGACAACATCAAAAGATCTTCCTGGTACAGGCGTTTCATTCTTTGTCATTTTACTGCCCGTTCTATTAATGGTCTTAGCAGCTATAGCACCTGTTATTAACGGATTGCCAAGCGGCGTAGTGAAGTTTGTAGAATTAATAGGAAGTCCATTAATTGCACTTTTAATTGCTTGTTTTGCAGCGTTTTACCTGCTTGGAAAACGTCAAGGTATGACAAAAGATGTGATTAAAAAACTAACGGAAGAATGTTTGCTTCCTGTAGGATCTATTGTCTTAATTATTGGTGCAGGGGGTGGCTTCAAACAAGTATTAATTGATAGCGGAGTAGGTACAACGATTGGTCAAATGTCTGAACATCTATCTCTATCACCACTTGTGCTTGCATTTTTAATTGCTGGATTAATCCGTATTGCTACAGGTTCAGCAACAGTTGCATTAACAACAGCGGCTGGTATTGTCTCCCCAATCATTGAGCACATGTCCGGTGTTAACTTAGAACTGCTTGTTATCGTTACGGGTGCGGGTTCACTAATGTTCTCTCACGTTAATGATGCTGGCTTCTGGATGGTGAAGGAGTATTTAGGATTAACAGTGAAAGAAACGTTCAAAACATGGACCGTTCTGGAAACGCTTCTATCCTTTATTGCTTTTGCAGGAGCACTTATTCTAAATGCATTAATTTAAAAATAAGACTCTTTTACTCTATGTAAAAGAGTCTTATTTTTTTATGAAAGAAAAGAATTTACAAGAAAAATAATCAAAATATTTTATTTATTCGTTAAATTATGGCAAAATAGAAATAGAAGAATAATAGCTTCTAAGAAGGGAATGACAGAGAGTGAGTAATCAACTAGTATTTTTCACAAACTTTTCAGAAGGAAAATTAGATTCAGACGTTTCTTGGTATTGTCCACCAGCTCAATTTCAAATTGACACAGAAACGAATCGATTAGTGATTAAAACAGACGCTAAAACGGATTTTTGGCAGCGTACTCATTATGGCTTTGAAGCGGACAATGGACACTTTCTTTACCGTGAAGTAGAAGGCGACTTTGAAATCATGACAAAGGTGCATACATATCCAGTTAATCGCTACGATCAAGCAGGTCTCATGATTCGTGTATCAAAAGATACGTGGATCAAAACGTCAGTTGAATACAATCCCGATGGTCCTAACCAATTAGGAGCAGTCGTAACCAACCAGGGCTTCTCAGATTGGTCCAGTCAAAATTTTACTCAAAACAAATCAGCGCTTTATTTTAAAATTCAGCGTAAAAACGATGATTACACCGTTTGTTATTCAAGTGATGGAGATTCTTGGACTCAGCTCCGACTCGCTCACTTATTGAACTCAGCCAAAGAACCTGTTCAAGTTGGTATTTATGCCTGCAGTCCTCAAGGAGCAGGGTATGAAGCCCAATTTGATTTTATAAAAGTAGAAAAAATGTAAATAAAAACCACGATTTAGCCACAGCTAAATCGTGGTTTTTATTTAGAAAGCGCATTATCTAAAGGCTGTGTGGCAGAAGCGGATGTCGGTTGATTGTGTAAAGCAATTTTTTGCTTGAAGTAGCTGATGACAAAACCTGTAATAGCAATGGATATAACAGAGAAAATTCCTTTTGAAAGTCCAATTGAATACATGCTCGACAGCACGACAAGGAAATCAAATGAAAAATTCACTTTTCCAGGATCCCAGCCGAATTTTCGCTGTGCGAATAACGCTAGAATATTAGCACCGCCGAGAGAAGCTCCGTTCATAAATAAAATGGATAAGCCAAGGCCGGCAATTAGTCCGCCCGTAACAGCACCCATCAGGCTGGGAAGTGTAAAAGAAGGAAGCAAGTGATCGAGTGAAGTGAGAAGCGATAGCAAAGACACTGATCCTATAGTTGTGGCGGTAAATTTCCATCCCATTTGAAAGAAGGAAAAGAGATAAAAAGGAATATTAATGAGAAAAAAGATCACCGCAAACGATAAGGGAAGGGCATATGATAAGCTAAGAGACAGACCAGCTGTTCCCCCCGTCACTACGTGAGAGTGCCGCAAGATAAGAACACCAATACTTGCAATCGTACATCCAAGAATAATCCATAAAACTTTTTTCATAAATAAACCCCTTTGTTTGTTTTTTCGGAATTTTCATTTTCAATCATCTACTTTAATGATAGGATATTAAATAAAGAAAACACATGTATAAATGAAGGAAATAATACTTGTTCTGTTATCAACTTGAATAAAGATTTTATTTATTATATTCATTTTGAAAGGAAAGGTTTGTATGGATCAAATCGATGCACAACTATTGTCTATTTTGCAAAGGGACGGACGTATGACGATTAGTGATTTATCAAAAAAGCTGGCTCTTAGCCGTCCAAGCGTATCAGAAAGACTTCAGCGTCTTCAGGAACGAGGAGTGATCCAGCGTTTTAGCGCTACGGTGTCTCCGAAAGCTTTAGGAAGAGATACACAGCTGTTTATTCAAGTAAGCGAATTAAAAAGAAAACCGGAGGAATTTGAAGACTTTATTGAGCAAAATGAAGACGTGCTTGAATGTCATCGCGTAACTGGACCGGTTTCTTACTTTATCAAAGCAGCCGTGTCTGGAATGGATGGACTTAGAATGCTAGTGGATGAACTGATTCCTTATGGAAATGTGAATACCTCAATTATTTTAAAGTCGCCTGTAGAAAACAGGATGATTACTCCTGTACAAAAACCGGCCCCATAAGAGGCCGGTTTTTCGTGTAAGGAGATATTAATAAAATCCTTTAATAATATAAAAATGATTTTGTAAAATATCAGGTATTTCTTCTTCTGAAACGTTCCTTTTCGTCTTTTTTTCTCCATCTGTTACAGTTAGCGTTTCACCAGATAGGGTAATGCGCCCTATAGGGGTTGCGATCGTAACAAGACGTTTGTGTACAAACGGAGAATCGGCTGACGTTTGATTGAACTCACACATGGGAGTAAAGTCAGTCAGTTTCTTAGGAAGCGTAGACACACGGTACAGCGTTTTCCATACATCATCTTCCCATCGCTGCAAATCATACATATGCTCAGCAACGTTTGTCATACGATAAGAGCCGCTTACATCTCTTACTACTTCGCCATTTAGAGGCATTGGTTTGCGCACAGAATCTCCGAATCCAACGTCTACGATGTAAGATTGATTTTCAACCATCACAAGGTTTGTAGCGTGACTTCCTTCAATGGTCCACGTGCCGTCGGGTTTTTTGACGGTAGCTGAAACGTAAGAGACTTCATATCCGCTTTCTTTTAACAGCCAGCCAAATAGACCGTTTAATTCGTAGCAAAATCCTCCACGCAAATTTACAATTACTTTTTGAAAAATTCGTTCTAAATCAATTATGATAGGGGTTTGAGACAGAACATCTAAGTTCTCAAAAGGAACATGAAGCATGTGTTTGTTCTGTAAAGCAGCTAAGCTTTCATACGTTGGGCTATCCGGTTTCTTAGCTAAAAACCGACTAAAATAATAATTAATATTCATCAAATGCACCTCTTAGTAAATCATTTCTCTCTGTCTTTAGCAGAACGTTCATGGAACAGCGCTTTTTCGAGTGTCTCTTTGGAAGCGAATCCTTGAAATACACGGCTGCCAATTTTTAAAGTTGGTACTTTCGTTACATGAGCATCTTCATACGCATGAACTAAGCTATCTTTATGAACTTGTTCGAACGTCCGGTCTTTTAAGATACGTGTAAATATTTCTTGATCTAAATGCAAGGAATCAGCGATTTCTGCTAAGACTTCAATCTGGCTAATATCTTTTTCCTCTTCCCAATAAGCTTTAAAAACAGCATCTACATAGGCAATTTCTTGACCATGTTTTTTAGCAAAATGAAAGCCTTCATGTGCTAAATGAGTGCGCGGGACTGGAGGCATGTCCGGCATATTTATTTCTACGTGCAGCTGTTGTGCTAAGGGAGCTATCGATTGATTCCAAGGTCTCTCTAAAAAATCTTCTATTTGCTCCATCTGCTGGGCTGGCTCAGGACAAAGTTCAAAAGGCTTCCATTCAATCTCAGCTTTTTGTTCTTTAATGACTTCTCTTAAAGGCTTAGTGGCTAGAAAACATAGTGGACAGACAAAATCAAAATAAAATTCAATATGCGCTTTCATCCCGTCACGCTCCTTTATGGCATGTTTTTATTTTATCAAAAGTAAAGACGATCCTTCCAACTTGGGAACTGTGGAAAAATAGTTGACAAAATTGGATAACTCTTTCTATAATAAAGTCAATACATATCACGAGCGATTAGTTCAGTGGGAGAATACATCCTTGACAGGGATGGGGTCGGGGGTTCGAATCCCTCATCGCTCATACCAAAGCCGTTTTCTTATTAATAAGAGAGCGGCTTTTCTCTTTTGTTTGACAAATCAATGCTATATTAAATCTTGAGCGCGTATAGAAGAATTAAAGTATAATGAAACATAGTGCATCAGGTCATGATAAAGATAATCACTAATTTAAAATAAATGAGGGTACAAAATGAATCAAAGAAGTTTTAGTCAATATGGTCTTAGTGACAAGGTAGCTAAGGCGCTTTCTAGCCTGCAATACAATCATCCCACGGAAGTACAAAGCAAGGTGCTTCCCATCGCGCTAGAAGAAAGAGATGTGGTCGTGAAGTCTCAAACAGGAAGTGGAAAAACGGCTTCCTTTGGTATTCCACTGTGTGAATTAGTTAATTGGGAAGAAAATAAGCCCCAGGCCTTAGTGTTAACACCGACACGAGAGCTGGCTGCGCAGGTAAAAGAAGATATTACTAATATCGGCCGTTTTAAGCGAATTAAAGCAGCAGCTGTCTACGGAAAATCACCATTTGCCAAGCAAAAAGTAGAGTTAAAGCAAAAAACACATATTGTTGTAGGTACGCCTGGACGAGTGCTTGATCATATAGAAAAAGAAACGCTTGCATTAGAGAAAATTCGTTATTTGGTTATTGATGAAGCAGATGAAATGCTAAATATGGGTTTTATTGACCAAGTAGAAGCAATTATTCAACATCTTCCTAGTGAGCGTGTAACGATGCTTTTCTCCGCTACGCTTCCTGAAGATATTGAAGAGCTTTCTCGCAAGTATATGAAAAAGCCGGTTGATGTTGAAATCAAAGCAAATGGATTAACGACAAGTACGATTGACCATTCTGTTATATCAGTAGAAAACGAACATAAATTTGAACTGCTGAAAGACGTAACCACAGTAGAAAACCCTGACAGCTGCATCATTTTTTGCCGCACGCAAGAGCAGGTAAATACGCTGTTAGATGATTTAGATGATTTTGGGTATCCTTGTGATAAAATTCACGGGGCAATGGTGCAAGAAGACCGTTTTGAGGTTATGAATGATTTCAAAAAAGGTAAATTCCGCTATTTAGTGGCGACAGATGTAGCTGCGAGAGGAATTGATATTGATAATATCACACACGTTATTAACTACGATCTTCCGTTAGAAAAAGAAAGCTACGTTCACCGTACAGGAAGAACGGGACGTGCCGGTAAAAAAGGGAAGGCTATCACATTTGTAACGCCTTATGAAAAGAGAATGCTATCGGAAATTGAGGAATATATCGGCTTTTCAATTCCAACATCTACTCCTCCTTCTAAAGAAGAAGTACAGCAGGCAGCATCCGCTTTTACTGAAAAAATTAATGAGCGTCCAGAAGTTAAAAAAGATAAAAGCGAGTCATTAAATAAAGACATTATGAAGCTGTATTTTAACGGAGGAAAGAAAAAGAAAATTCGAGCGGTCGATTTTGTAGGAACAATTGCGAAATTAGACGGAGTAACCGCGGACGATATTGGAATTATTACGATTCAAGAAAACGTCTCTTATGTGGAGATTCTGAATGGAAAAGGTACCAAAGTGTTACAAGCAATGAAGAACAAGACAATTAAAGGAAAGAAATTAAAAGTTCATAAAGCGATTAAATAGCAGAGGGAAGTCCATCTTTTTAAAGATGGGCTTTATTTATACAGCCAATAAAGGAGTTGAGAGTATGAAGTACATAAAAGAAGCGTGTGTAGAAGGGTATGAGCAGGCAAAAAAAGCAGAGAAGCTAGGAGCAGACCGCATTGAATTATGTGACAATCTCAGTCAAGGAGGCACTACGCCAAGTTACGGCACCATTCAATATGCAAGCGAACATCTTGATACAGATATCAACGTGATTATTCGCCCAAGAAGCGGTGATTTTATATATTCCGAAGCAGAATTTCAAATTATGAAAAAAGACGTTAAAGCATGTAAAGACCTTGGAGTAAACGGAGTAGTATTTGGCATTTTAACAGAAGAAGCTGAAATCGATTACGGACGCACTAAAGAGTTAATAGCAGAAGCTCATCCTTTAAGCGTTACGTTTCATATGGCATTTGATGAGATTAAAGATAAATACAAAGCCATTGATATACTTAGTGAATTGGGAGCAGACCGTATTTTGACCAAAGGAGGGAAAGGATCTGCTTTGCAAAATCTGCATATGATCCGAGAATTGATCACATATGCTAATGAACGTATTATTATTTTGCCCGGCGGAGGAATTCATGAAGGCAACGCAGAGCGGGTTATGAAAGAAACAAAAGCAGCTGAATTACACGGAACAAAAATTGTAGGAGATTTATCTCCTTAAATAAAAAGAGGCTGGGACAAAAGCATTTTAGTCCAAGTGAAAAACGAACCATTAATCAATATGTTTGATTCGTGGTTCGTTTTTTTTGATGGTGAATATAGTTTCATCTGTTTCGTTCCTTCTAGCAGGTGATTGGAGGGCAAGGCGAAGACTCCTGCGGGCTCAGCGGCCGCCCGCGGAAAGCGAAGCCTTGCACGGAAATCAACTGCGGTGTAATAAGCAGTCCAGCTCATCTATCTCATTTGTTCATCTTTAGGTTGGATTCATTTAGTTATGTCTCAACCTCTTTTATTTTGATGTATTTTCTTTTGCTGCTAAGCCGCTCGTCACTTTTGTACGCTGAAAGAAAAAAGAACCTACGACGAGTACAGCAATTAAAAGAGTTAAGAAGAACTGAGAACGTAATGAATCAATAAATGCCATGGCAATAAAAATACTAGTGATGGCAAGGATTGTAGCGTAAGTTAAGTAAGGAAATAACCACATTTTAATTTTTAATGCTTCAGGATTTTCTTTTTCATATTTTTTTCTCATTTTAATCTGTGAAAATGCAATAACAAGATATACAAGAAGCGCTACGCCGCCTGATGCATTCACTAAAAACAAAAAGATTTTGTCCGGTGAAATGTAGTTAAAGATAACGCTAATGTACGAGATAACTGTACATGCTAATATCGCACTAACTGGTACGCCTTTTTTATTTAATTTTGAAAAACTTTTTGGCGCATCGCCGTTTTGAGACATGGAAAACAGCATGCGAGAACTTGTATACAGACCAGAATTCAGACAGGAAAGAACGGCTGTTAAAATAATAAAGTTCATAATTTGAGCTGCGGCCGGTACATTTACTAATTCAAGAATAGATACAAATGGGCTTTTCATTAGGCTTGACGAATTCCACGGAAGAACCGTTACTAAAATAAAAATAGAGCCTAAATAGAAAAACAAAATGCGATAAATAACGGTATTGGTGGCGATGGTAATGGCTTTTTCAGGCTGAGACGATTCACCTGCTGCGGTTGCGACAATTTCTGTTCCCATAAAGGAGAACATGACAAGGGCAATTCCTAAAAATACAGAGCTAATTCCATTCGGTAAAAAGCCGCCTTTGTGCAAAAGGTTGGAAGTGCCGGGAGAATCAATTCCTGGAATGAATCCACAAATAATAGCTATACCTAAAAGTAAAAAAAGAACGATACTGACGACTTTAATGAGGGAAAACCAATATTCAAATTCTCCGAAAGATTTAACAGAGTACAGATTGGTCATCGTTAATAAAAAAGTAAGAGCCAGGCTTACTCCCCAAGACGGCAAAGACGGGAACCAGTATTGAATAATATTTGCACCTGCAATAGCTTCAACAGCAATAACGATAACCCAGAAAAACCAGTAGAGCCAGCCAATCGTGTAGCCTGCCCAAGGGCCTAATGCCTCTTTTGCATAAGTGGAAAAAGAACCGCTGGAAGGATTTGCAGTAGACATTTCTCCAAGCATTCGCATGACTAAAATAACGAGCAAACCAGCAAACGCGTACGAAAAAATAGATCCCGGTCCAGCGGTGTTAATGAGTGATCCGCTTCCGATAAACAATCCAGCCCCGATAATTCCTCCAAGAGAAATCATGGTGATATGCCGGATCTTTAACTCTTTTTTTAACTGTGGCTGTGGATGGCTGTTCATTTGTAACCTCCTATATAACCTGAATTTTTAGTTAATATAGAGAATTATAGTATGTTGTAAGACGTATGGACAGAATGTTGTTAGAGGTTCTTTCATACAAAAAACGGATATGAATTGTTGCATTCATATCCGGCTTACTCTGACACAGACATTCATTATGCGTATAAAGTACCTGATTAGCGTCTTTTCCTTTTTTATAATAAGCAATGTAGATGAATTTCTTATGAATGGTAGCTGAAAATAAGCTGAATGATTGTTTCAAATAAGTTAATCAAAAGAGGTATACATCCTATTAAAGGATAATGTAGAATGATATTCAAACTCTCTGCAAAGCGTTAAATGCGGGTTTCCCTTTCTGAAAACGGGTATATATAGTAGTAAGAAGTTTATTCTTTTGCTAAGTATAAAAGAAAGATGTGCTATAGAAACAGGAGGTTATAAATAATGAAACATGTTGAAGTAGTAGAAAGCGGAGCGGATATTAATGAAGCAATTAATCAATTTGCAGACAAAGGTTTTGAGAAAAATGAAGTATACGTGTTTACTTATGACAAGGAAGATTCTAAAAATTTAACAGAAGTAACGGACACAAATATTATTCGACTGTCTGAAGAAGGTCCTTTACATTCAGCAGCGAGTTTATTTTTAACAAGAGAAGATGAGCTTCGAACAAAAATGGCTTCACTAGGCTTATCAAAAGACGAAACAAAGAAATATGAAGAAGAGTTAAAGAAAGGCAGTGCGATTGTAGTGGCTGCTACAGGGGAGAGAAAAGACATTTAATTTTAATAGAGGCTAGGGCAAAAGTAGTTTAGTTAAAGGAAGATCCGAACGCGTTTGATTCTTGATGGAGAACCAAACGCGTTCGGATTTTTTGTGGGGACAGTGTAACAATTGATCTATACGAGCTTCTTTATCTCATTTGTTCGTCTTTAGATTCAATTGATTTCGTTATGTCTCACACTTTTTTTGTTTTTTCCACTATATGATTGATAAAACTAATGGTATTAGTTAAAATAAAAACTAATACCATTAGTTTTTATTTTGATAATAGGGGATGAGGAAATGAGAATAGTTCGTGAGAAAATGTTGTATCAACTGACGTTTTTGCCTCGTTTTTTTCCAGTGAATTGTTATTTAGTTGAAGAAAAAGATAGCCTTACATTAATTGATGCAGCTCTTCCGTACAGCGCGTCAGGTATTTTGAAAGCTGCAGATCGAATTGGAAAACCGATTACGCGAATTGTTTTTACACATACTCATGAAGATCACATCGGGGCGATTGATACTTTGAAGAAAAGTTTACCGAATGCTTCTGTTTATATGTCGCAAAGAGATTATCGATTATTTTCAGGAGATTTAACACTCGATTCTGAAGAACCTCAAAACCCAATCCGTGGAGGAGTACCAAAGCTAGGAAAGATCTCAACTGAAGTTGATCATTTCATTGAAGAAGAGTCTTACATAGGCTCACTTGCTCCTATTTTTACACCTGGACATACACCTGGGTCTATGTCTTTTTTAGACCAGAGAACGAACGCATTAATTGCGGGAGATTCTTTCCAAGTGCGAGGAGGAGTTGCGGTATCAGGTCAGTTAAAGCCGCTGTTTCCGTTTCCCGCTTTTGGAACGTGGAGTAAGGAGCTGTCACTTAAAAGTGCAGAAAAGCTATATCAACTAAACCCGTCACTTCTTGCTGTTGGACACGGAAGACTCCTTTCTCGGCCGCTGAAATTGATGGGAAAAGCAATACAACAAGCAAAAGTGAAAATGGAAAAAAGGGGATGAAGGGATGTCGCCACGACAGGGACTAGATTTTAAAAAGGTTATTCAAACAGGTGGAAATTTGGCCAATCGTGAAGGGTTTTATGCTGTTACAATTGCTTCATTAGCCAAAGAATTAGATGTTCGTCCACCGTCTTTATATAATCATATAAAAGGATTAGAAGAGCTGCGCAAAGAACTGGCTTTAAGTGGACTGCAGCAGCTATATCATCTTTTAAAAAGTGCTGTTGAACATGCTTCTGCAGAAGACACTGTTTACCAGCTAAGCAAAGCGTACGTTTCATTTGTAAGAAAGTCTCCGGGAATATACGAAGCAACAGCAACGGTAGCACCAAGGATACAAGATGAAGAAGTACAAAAAGCATCTGATAACATTGTGCTTTTAGTGCTGGATGTGTTGAAACCGTATCATCTTCCAGAAGATGAAGCCCTTCATGCTGTTAGAAGTCTTCGCAGCATTTTACATGGATTTGCTTCTTTGGAGCAAAAAGGGGGATTTGGAATGCCTTTAAGCACTGATGAGACCCTGGACTTTTTAATTCGTACGTTTGTATTGGGGCTACATCGGTATGAAGAGACCACATAAATTCTATTAATGCCACTAAGCCTAACGCTTTAGTTAAAATTGAAAAAAAAGAGAAAGAATGATAGATTACAAATAAAGACATTTATTCCTATTGTTTTAGGGTTGTTACTGATGAAGCAGGCAAAACCTAAGCTGCAAGGACAGAAAAGGTAGTTTCTGTTTGTTGCTGTTTAGGTATTTTTTGTTTTTGTTTAAAATAACCGGCCCTTTTAATTTGTTTTATAAGGGGGGAAATCTTCTGAGAATGGAGAGAAGCAAACATGCTTAATTCAAGAATGATCGTTATATTAAGAGAACTAATGTCCGTACAGTCTACATTATCAACCGTTACGAGCGAATATTTGGCAACAGTAAATCAAGTATCTTCTCGAACTATTCGAACGGATATAAAACAGCTAGATGACATTTTGTCTCAGTACGGGGCTAAAATTAAATCAGCTCGAGGGACAGGATATGAACTTAGCGTTTTAGATGAAAAACAGTTTCATCAGCTATTAAAAGAACTTTCAGCTAATCAATTATTTGATACAGCGTCTATTCCAACCGTTCCTGATGAACGCGTGCATTATTTGATCAAAAGATTGCTGCTAGCAGACGGATATTTGAAGCTCGAAGATTTAGCAGACGAGTTGTATATTAGCAAGTCAACGGTTCAAAACGATTTAAGAGATGTTAAAAAACAGCTGTGTAAGTATGATATCCTTTTAGAAAAACGTCCTAACTATGGCTTGAAAGCTAAAGGGGACGAAATGAAAATGAGATTTTGTATGTCTGAGTACATATTCAACCGAAAAGATAAAGAAGTAGATATGGTACACAATGAAATATCTATCCTGCCCCAAGAATCAATCTTAACGATTAAAGCCCACATTTTAAATCAAATAAAACGATACAATATTATGGTTTCAGACATTGGATTAAACAATTTAATCATTCATTTGGCTATAGCTTGTAAGCGAATACAAGAAGAAAATTTTATCTCTTTGTATTCAGAAGACCTGCTTGAGATTATGGAGCACAAAGAATATGAAGTAGCAGCTGAAATTGTACGAGAAATTGAAAAGGCATTCAAGGTTCGTTTTCCGAAGTCAGAAACAGCGTATATCGCCATTCATTTGTTAGGGACAAAAATGCTCAATAATGGCAATCATGAAGAAAAAGAAGTGAAGCAGTTTATTGATACAAATATTTATGAATTAACAGCGGCTATATTAGAAGCAATTGAAAAGGAGCTTCATTTAGAAATTAGTGAAGATTCAGAGCTGATCCTTGGTATGAGCTTGCATTTGAAACCGGCTATCAACCGCTATAAATATGGAATGAATCTACGAAACCCAATGCTTGAAGGGATTAAGAGCCATTACCCTCTGGCTTTTGAAGCTGGAATTATAGCTGGAAAGGTACTAAAAAATCGCCTTGAAATCGACATGCATGAAACAGAAATTGGCTATTTAGCTTTACATATTGGAGGTGCCATTGAACGTCGGAAAATTATCAATCAGCCTAAGCGCTGTTTGATTGTATGCGCATCGGGAGTAGGGAGTGCCAAGCTATTATCATATAAGCTGCAGGCTACGTTTGGATTAAATCTGACTATTTTAGGAACAACGCAGTATTATAAGCTTCACCAAATGTCGCTGCACTCTTTAGATTTTATTGTTAGTACCATTCCAATTCCAGATCATCTTCCTGTTCCTGTAGTACAAGTAAGTACTATTCTAGGAAACAGTGATTTTAAAAAAATTGATTGTTTAATGAAGAACAAACCGCAGCCTTCATTAGAATACACAAAAAAAGAATTGGTATATTTACAGCAAGAATTTCAAACAAGAGAAGAAGTGCTTCATTTTTTAGGAGAGAAATTAACTCATCTAGGACTAGTTCCTTCTCAATTTATAGAATCTGTTTTTGAAAGAGAAGCTGCATCACCAACAAGTTTTGGCAATCTCGTTGCGATTCCTCATCCTATGGTTCCTCAAACGGATACGACGTTTTGGGCCATTTGTACGTTGAAAAAACCGATTATGTGGGAAGGAAACCTCGTACAATTTATTTGCCTTTTAAGTGTAAAAGCGAATAATCAAGGCGATTTGCAGAAGATGTACAGTTTGTTAGTCCGCGTTGTGGATGATAAGCAGGTCGTGCAGCGCTTAGTAAAGTGCAAGGATTATGAGGAATTTATAGAGGTGTTTATGAAAAATATTAGATAAAAAAAGAAGTCTAAGAGAGGGGCTTCTTTTTTATCTGAATGTTCAAACATATTTTTTCCGTTAGTAGCGGAAAAAGGTTGTGTATAAATGTAAGCGCTTTTATTTTAAGATAAAACTATCAACAAAACAGATAGCAAAATAAAAAACGGGGGAATGACAAATGAATATTCTATTATGTTGTGCAGCTGGAATGTCTACAAGTTTACTAGTAACAAAAATGGAAAAAAGCGCTCAGGAGCAAAGCACGGAGTATAAAATTTGGGCGGTTCCTGGTGACTCTGTTCGCAACCATATTGATCAAGCGGATGT
>Ga0164306_10000021_pt1 | contig 66943 bp, 52 predicted proteins | sample Whisoiple_242_MG_FD_110213 | JGI IMG/M metagenome (GOLD analysis project Ga0164306, IMG submission 110213) | Soil microbial communities amended with fresh organic matter from upstate New York, USA - Whitman soil sample_242_MG | ecosystem: Environmental > Terrestrial > Soil > Unclassified >... | reverse complement strand
GAGCCATCCGTCGTTGTCGTAATCAAAGAATTTGCCGGCCCATCCCCATCCCGTATCGTAAGTTCCCGTCTCCCGCGATATGTCCGTGAAAGTAAGATTGCCGTTGTTGTGCCAGAGGAAATTGCCCTCGCGCATGTAGTCATCTGTGATGTTGGTGACGTAAATGTCGAGGAAACCGTCATTGTCAAAATCGCCCCAATCGACGTTCATTCCCTTCTTGGTATCAAAACCTATGGCCGTCTCGGTCTTGTCGGTGAAAGTGCCGTCGCCATTGTTGACATAGAAGCGATCGGTGCCGAAATCATTGGCTACGTACAGGTCTTCCCATCCATCGTTGTTTGCGTCGCCGTGTCCCAGATCAAGCGTCCATCCCGTGGTGTGGATGCCAACCTGCGCGGTAACTTCAGTGAAAGTTCCGTTACGATTGTTGTGAAAAACAACCACTCCTCCACCGTTGTTTGCGTTCTCAAAGCTCTCAGGGAAAAATCTGGGCGAGCTGGGATGGAAGATATTGACAGGCTGAAAGTAACATCCGATAAGCAGATCCACGTAGCCGTCATTGTCGTAGTCGAATGCGATGGCCTTGATGGCATTCATGTACCGGTCAAGCCCCGCCTCTTTGGTTACGTCGCGAAAAACTCCATTCCCAAGGTTCTGGTAAAGAATGCTATGGCCGAACCGGACTACAAAGAGATCGGGCAGGCCGTCATTGTTGTAATCGAGCCATAGCGCGCCGGAGGAAGCATTGTTTTCGTCGTTGCCGTTGGCTACTCCGGCCTTTTCGGCCACGTCGGTGAACGTGAGGTTCCCGTTGTTGTGGTATAGGTGGTTCTTGCACGTGGTGCATGAATCTGTGACAAAGATGTCCTCAAAACCGTCATTATCGTAGTCAGCCACGGCGGCGGCGGATCCCAGTTTGGTATAGCCCTGCATGATCTCGGCGTACGGATTGTCAAAACGGCGCGTGTGATGGCGGGACGTAATGCCTGCCTTCTGGGTGACGTCCTCAAACCATGACTCGTTCTGCTGGCTGGAAGGCGTGGCTTTCCGGGGAGCAGCCGGAATGCCGAAGGCCGGTAATAAAAGAAGCAGGGAGAGGATCGATTTGTACGGCAGCCGTCGCATCTTCTGGTTTTTTGCGCGCTTTCAGCGGCTTGGGTCGAGTTCTTCGCCTGTTTTTATAAGACAGACAGCAGGATGTTTTTTGCGAAACGGCCGAAGGCCCGCAAGTATTTCAAGGTGAGTTGTCCCTTCTAAATCACGTGCGCAGCTGCGCCGGCACGTAATCATTTTCATCCGCTGTCTCCTGAAGCTAGGTGAGCGGGGAGTGCTTGAGAACGTGTGGAGTCAATCAACGTGCAAGCCCATACTCACGCTATCGGCAGTCTTTCGGCAACCGAACTCGCATCTCTCATACGGCAGAGACAACTCTCGCCGGTTGAAGTAGTCAACGATTACCTGCAGCGCATCCAGGAACTTAATCCTGCTCTGAACGCCTTCGTTTGCGTGAATGAGGAGCAGGCGCTCGCGGAGGCCCGCCGGGCAGAGTTGGCGATCATGCGAGCCGAGGAAGCAAAGCCTCTTCTAGGCGTGCCCATCACCATTAAATCGTGCATCGATGTCAAAGGCATGGCGTGTGAAGCGGGAAGCAGCCTGCGTTACGGCTACGTAGCTTCTGAGGACGCCACGGTCGTAAGCAGACTCAAACAGGCCGGCGCCATCGTGATTGGCAATACCACAGTACCCGAGATGCTTCTGGCCTACCACACAGAAAACAATCTCCATGGCCGGGCCAGCAATCCGTGGGCCCTGGACCGAACGCCGGGTGGATCAAGTGGCGGCGAGGCCGCTGCCATCGCAGCTTGCATGTCCGCGGGAGGAATCGGCAGCGATGGCGGAGGTTCAATCCGTGTGCCCGCTCATTTTTCCGGCATCTGTGGACTCAAACCAACTCCGGGCAGAATTCCGTCAACCGGACATTACCCTGAGTGCGAAGGCCCTTTTGCCCTGCTTGGAGTGGTCGGTCCCATGGCTCGCACAATCAGCGACGTGCGTCTGCTGTTCGAGACCATCGCCGGATATGACGCAGGCGATCCATGCTCCGTGCCATTGCCGATCCGTCCGATCCATGAAGATGAGGTACAAACGCTACGGATCGGCTATTACGATGACGATGGCTGCAGCACCGTAACACTTGAAACGCAAGCTGCCGTCCACGCCGCAGCAGGCGTGCTCCAGAGCGCTGGATTCACCGTTGAGCCGTTTCGTCCTGAAGGTCTCGAACGCGCACGCGCTCTCTGGGAAGTGATTTTCGTCGAGGGCATCGCTATGGCCATGCAGTCCATGAGTCAGGGCCGCGAAGCCGAACTCACCGATAACACGCGGGAATTTCTTGCTCTCGCCGGCAGACAGCCGCCACTTACTGGTGAGCGTCTCCTCAATACACTGCTGGAGCGTGATCAGGTGCGCCGTAAGGTTCTGCCGCAAATGGAAAAATTTCCCATTTTGCTGGCGCCGGTCTGCTCGATCCCCGCATTTCGCCATGAGGATGCTGGATGGGGGCCGCAACACGCCGCCGACTACCTGCGGACCATGAGTTATTCCCAGCACTATAACCTTATTGGTAATCCTGCGGCGGTGGTGCCGGTCGGCGTCTCGCCTGAGGGAATGCCGATTGCAGTCCAAATCATTGGCCGGCCATTCAACGAAGAGGAAGTTCTGGCCGTGGCTGACGTCATCGACAAACAATTTGGATGGAAGAAGCCTGCCGCGGTCCGATTTTAAAAACTGCATCCAGGATGCCGCGAGTTTTCACTGTCTGGCTGTCCATTTGTGAATGACCGCGTATCCACCGAAATCCCGAGCGCAGCAGCCGGCCATGTTGTCGCCAATTGCCGCTTACGACGCATTCGCTCCCTATTACGGCTCGTACTCTGAAGCTCGGAGACGTTACCTCCGTAAAGTAGAGGAGATCGTCATCAGGAATACCTGCGCCGGGTGGTCTTTGCTGGACGTGGGAGCAGGAGACGGCAGCCGTGCATTACGCATTGCCGCGGCGGCCAGGATTGGGCGATTAGTGCTGCTGGAGCCCAGCGCGGAGATGCGCGCCCGATGCGTACCGGCCTGTGAGTGCTGGCCGTATGGTCTCCTGGAAATTCCCGATGAATGCCCGCCATTCGACGTCATCACATGCCTGTGGAACGTTCTGGGACATATGCGGGGAACGGAACAAAAAATACTGGCGCTCGCAAGATTGAAAAAGCTTCTTGCCGCCGGCGGCGCCATGTTTCTGGACGTAACTCATCGCTACAATGCTGCCGCTTACGGCTGGAGCAAAACTCTTTTTCGCGCGGCCGGCGATTTGCTCATCCCATCTGACGCCCGTGGAGACGTGATCGTGAGCTGGCGGACGGGTGAGCGGATGATTCGCACCCATGGCCACGCGTTCACCCACGCGGAGATGAAAAGGCTCTTTTGTTCCGCGGGGTTAAGGATCCAGCGGCGTTGGGTGATCCATTATGAGAGCGGACACGAGTGCAGGCTGCCGCTTTTCGGAAATTTGCTATATAAGGTGACCGGCGTGTGATGCTTTCTGCGGCATGCTACCGGCGATAGACAATTTTTTGCGCCGCGACTATGCCTTTGCCTTCCTGGACCGTAATGAATTGGTTAGGCTTGATGTTTGAAATAGCATCCTTTTGGCCGCTCGGCCACACAATTTCCAGATTCACCGTTTTCCCGTCTTCAGGCCTGCCCAACCCAAAGGTCAATGGCAGTTCGCTTTGGGAGAGATAGCTCGATCCACTCTTCACCATTTGAAACTGCCGCGAGCCCTTGCTGGTAGTGAGGAAGACCTTCGCGCCGATGCCGTCGCGATTTGATCTTTTGCCAATGGTTTTTATTCGCAGACAGTCGTTCTGATTTCCGTTGTCGTTTCGCAGCAGCTTCAGCGTTCCGGTGTTGCTGGTAATCGCCAGGTCCAGGTCGCCGTCATTGTCAATATCTGCGTAAGCCGCGCCGCGTCCCACAATCGGTTGTTGCAGCGCGCGGCCGAGCCTCGCCGTGACATCTTCAAATTTGCCGCCCTGATTGCGAAAGAGATGAGGCGGCTGTGCATACTTGACGTTCGGCTGCACAACGCTGATGTCATCGGCCACGTGGCCATTGACGGCGAGAATATCGAGAAAACCGTCGAGGTCGTAGTCGAAAAAGAAAGCGCCGAACGTCAATGACTGGCTCGACATTCTGCTGATACCGGTAGCCGGTGCCTGGTCAATGAATAGACCTGAGCCATCGTTGCGATAAAGCGACATGCCCTCATTGGTGAAATTGCCCACGACCAGCCCCTGATGTCCCGAATTGTCATAATCCGCGGCATCGGTGCCCATGCCGGCTCGCGCCTTTCCCGATTCGCTATAGGCTATCCCGGCGGCCAGCGCGACATCAGAAAACGTTCCGTCGTGATTGTTGCGGTAAAGCTTGTTCGGCTCGGTATCCGTGGCTACAAACAAATCCATCCAACCATCATTGTCGTAGTCCAGAAGCGCGACGCCCAGGGCTTTGCCCGTTGGATCGTAGATCCCGGCGCGCCGGCTTACGTCTTCAAACGTGCCGTCGCCGCGGTTGTGAAAGAGCGATGAACTCTCGCCTTTGTATACCTGGGGCGTGCAGTAGGATTTGTGCTCTCCATCAAGAGCGCAGTATTGGTCCTTTTCAATGGACCACTCGACATAATGCGCCACAAAAAGATCCAGCCTGCCGTCATTGTCGTAATCGAACCAGACCGCGCTGGTGGAGAATCCGGGATTCGCCACACCCGCTTTCGCGGATACGTCGGCAAACTTCCCATTGCCGAGATTGCGAAAGAGATGGTTGTTTCCGACCGCGGTGACGTAGATGTCGTCGTACCCATCGTTGTCGTAGTCGCCGACCGCGCACCCCAGGCCGTATACCTCAATCGCAAGACCAGCTTCCCGGGTAACGTCAGTGAAGGTGCCATCCTTATTATTATGGTAGAGAGCGAGCGTGGATTTGCCTGATTTGTGCCCCGGCCAATCCATGGAGTTGACAACCAGCATGTCCTGCCAGCCATCGTTGTCATAATCAAGAAAGCAAACGCCGGGACCCATGGTTTCAGGAAGATACTTCTTTCCGAATGCGCCGCTGTTGTATTTGAAATGGATTCCGGCTTGCTCCGTAACGTCTGTAAACACGATTGGGCCGGAAGGACGGGACACTTCTGCAGCGGCTGGCGGCTGCGTGGGTGGTGTGACCGTCTGCTTCGATTCCGCAGCAACCGCAGCCGAAGGGCTGGACAGCTCCGCACTGCCTGATTTTTTTGTGCAGCCGATAAACGCGAATGCCACCGGCAGCAGGCAGCCAACAAGCAACTTTTTCAGCATCGACACCACTTCCTTGTTTTGATCCATACAACAGGCGGTTTTCAGGCGGCTTTCGCAGGAAGCGATTTCGTGGGTTTATGCCGCGATTCTTGCCATCTTTCCAGTAGAAAAGCCGCCGATCCAACGAGAAAGAGCGAGTAGAACGGAGCATATACGCTCTGGAACAGACGCAGCACCATTTCCACCAGGGCCACCAGGAATGCCACCACGGACTGTCCGGTCCTGGAGCGCACCGTGGTCTTCGGGTCAGTGATCATGAAAAAAATAAAAAGCTGGTACATCGGCCCGGTGATGGGCGAGATCTCCGCCTGCCAGGGATGTCCCGTAATCCAGCTGCGCAGGAAGGAGAATACGATAAACGAAATCACGTAGGTGCCCGTGATGTTGAAGCGTTTGACGCGCCAGATGATAGCCGAGCCCAGCACCCAAATGACCAGCATGGGCCAGATGTTATTGCCCCATTGAATACTCAGCCCCGCAACCGCCTGCGGAGCCAGCAGCAGCAAAGCGCAAATGCCAAAATTCGACGGATTCCAGATATGGCGGTCCTTGATGCGCAGCACATATTTGGACATGATGGAAATCAGGCTGCACAGTACGTACGGCCAGAACGCCGGTGAGCGGACAAGGATGCCGACGCTGATGCCCGTGATGTATGCGCTGGCCGGATGCAGCCACTTGTGGAACGTGATGCGGCCAAGTGTCAATTCAGCCGCGATGGCCGTAAGAATCGCCAGCCCGGTCTTCTGATAACTTTCCAGAATGCCGAAAGAAAACTGGCCAGCCAGCAGAATCATGGTAATGAGGGCCGGGGCAAGATAACGGTTCTCAGGGCCGAAGAAAGCAAGCAGACGTTTTTGGATTGTTGTTGGCGCGTGTAGCGGCGCAAGCGGGGTGGCTACAGGGGAAGTCATTTGCGCGCTCATGCAGGCTCCTTGATCTTGAGAATTTGATTGATGGCGGGCTGTTCTATGATTTGGATTTTGGCTGATGGCCAGCGAATGACCGCCTTTTCGACCCTGGGATTCTTGCCCAGGCCGAAATGCAGTCCCCTTTCATTCTGGGCGCTGAAGCCGCTGCCTCCGGAGACTTCCTGAACCTGTTTGCGGCCGTTCCAGAACAGCGTTACCTGCGCTCCAATTGCGCTGCGATTGCTGACAGTCCCTTCCAGCTCAAATTCGATCCAGCCATTTTCAGGAGCTGCTTCATTCTTGTAGATGAGCAGCGGACCCTTTTGATTAGCGACAACCAAGTCCAGAACACCGCGATGCCACAGGTCCACCAGGGCAACCGCCCGGCCGTCATAGGTGTCGGTGATTCCTACGGCCTGAGCCACTTCCACAAATTTTCCCGCACCGTCGTTGATCCAGAGTTTTTTGTGCTGATAACCGCCCAGACTGCGGCCGGCAATCGGCGGCCAGTTCTTCGCGTCTGAGATGATGGCGCTATTCCCGCCCGCCACTTTGGAAAAGTCGTACCAGTAGTTTTTCTTCCGATCGAGCGAAATATAGCCATTGGTGAGGAACAGATCAAGCGTGCCGTCGTTGTTCAAGTCGCCAAACTGGCCGCCGAAGCTCCAGCCGCCGAGCTCCACTCCCAGGTCTCGCGCAAGATTTTCATATTGGAGAGAATCTCCGCCCGTCCCTTCTTTTGGCACCCAGAGGTTGTTGCCCTGGATGAGCACTCCGTCCTCTGAAATGTTCGAGACATAGACGGTGTAGCTCCCGCGATTGAAGATATCGCCGAAGGAGGCGCTCATCCCGCTCTTGGGCGAGTGGCCAATTCCGGTTTGCTCGCCGACTTCGCGGAATTGCTTGCCGTCGTTGAAATAGAGGTCTGAGACTCCGTAATCATTGGCGAGGAACAGGTCGGGACGGCCGGTCCCGCGCAGGTCTGCGGCGGCGGCCGCCAGGGTCCAGCGCCGGTTGTTGATGCCCATTTTCTCCGTGACATCTTCGAATTTGCCGTTGCCAAGATTGTGCAGCAGATACTTTCGTCCGCCGTTTTTCGCGTACTCGAAGCTTTCCGGCATCATTTTTGTCGACTTGAGGTGCCAGAGATCGAGGTCTTCGGAGTAGTAGCCGGCGATGAAGAGATCGAGCAGGCCATCGCCGTCGTAATCAAGCCAAATGGCGGTGTTGGCATTCACCCATGCCGGCAATCCGGCTTGCTCGGTTACGCGTGTGAAACCATGGCCATGATCGTTATGAAACAACTCAGGCCGTCCCCACTTATACAACAGCAGGTCCTCATATCCGTCGTTGTCGTAATCTCCCCACACCGCGCCCATGGAGACGCCTGTGCCCGGCTGATTGACGTCCGCGATGCCCAATTCCTCTGCGACATCCTTAAAGGTACCGTTACCGAGATTGCGATAAAGGGCATTCTTGCTGCCTTCGCCACTGTTCGTCACATAAATGTCCGGCCAGCCATCGCGATCAAAGTCGACAATGGACACGGCCGCGCCCATGGATGCGACCTCGGGCATCACGTGGTCAAGTTTGTGGTCGAGTGTGGGGCCCTGATGGGCAAACTGTATGCCTGCGCTGCGAGAAACTTCCTGAAAATATAGCCCGTGCCGCTCAAGGGCCGCTTTTTCATTCAGATTGGATCGGTCGACTCGCGCGCCTGCGATCTGTCTGATGACAAAAGGGCCGGCCAATAACACAATGAAAATGATAGTCATTACGAGTCGGTTTATGGCATGCCGGGACATTTGGGGCCTCACTTGTATATCCGTGCATTGGTTGAAGGCTCAAGGAAGGCATAACCCAGGCAGTATTGTCAGCCCGAGGCTTGTTACGCTTCCGATAGCCCTGGTTGCGTCTTCGGACTTGATCCAGTAGACACGGCAAAGAACTGAATTTGCAGGCAATCCGCGGGGGATAGTATGAAAAGTGTGCGCTCGTTGCCGGGACTAAGGGGAGAAGCCGGCCGCGCTTACCTGCCGGCCCCGGCTCGTAAAGCATTCTTGAAAACATCCGGCGAGACGTAACGTGTGTGGTAGGTTTGCCAGTCTTCCGGATGCTGCCTGAAAACTACTTCGTCTTCCAGTTCTTTCGGCGGTGTATCGTATTGCTTGGTGGCGTGGTAGGGCAGGGGAAGCACGGTTTTCCCGAAAGTTGAGTTATAGTCTCCGTCCTTGATCCAGCCGTCTCCCATGATCAGGTAATCGCGCACCCAGCCGGCAGCAGGCGGTGGTTGCTCGGCGAAGCGGAGGGTCATCTCGTCGCCTGAGTTCATGATCACGTAACGATCATCTATTTTGGCCAATAGCTCGCGCACATCGCCAAACCGCGTGTAATAACCTACAAGGTCGCGCCAGCGCTGCTTTGTTCCTTCCAGGTGGCTGTAATCCGGCAGTTCCGGCGACGAGATGTTTGCCTGGTGCATGACAGAGTAGCCCCGGTAGTGCAGGTCTGCCATCTCGGGATCCAGCCGGATGATTTTGAGCGCAGGGTTGGTTGCGCCTTTTGCCCATTCGAATGAATCCCAATAGATTTCCAGGTTCGTCCGCATCCGCAGTCGCCGCGGAGAGCCAGGCTGAAAGACGTTGGTCAGATCGATCAGGCATATTTTTTTCCGGCCGGCCGGAAAGCCCAGATTCGCATTCGCCACTCTCCAGCCGCCGCGGCCGTCGGGGACTTCGAGAGAGAGTCCCTGTGCCCGCTCATGCGTGCCCTGGCTCATGGCCACATTCACGGATGAATCCGTCGGATGCATCCAGCCTCTGGCAATCAACCACAATGGCCCGGTGGTTGGCGCATCATCGCCCAGATCAACCTCTAGATAATGATCGCGCGTCACGCCTTGATACTGGCCGCGCCCGAAAGTGTCCAGGTATTGGCCATCGAGAGTGTTCACGAGGGATGTGACGTCCCGGCCGCTGTCATCGATCGCCTGCACTATCTTGTGGGGTGTTTCAACCGTAGTAATGGCAAGCTTTGCCGCCGGAATCACGAAACGTTCATCCACAAAAACATCCGTCCCGGCCGGATGATCAACCACCATCAAAGCAAGGTAATCGTAGTAGTAGGTCTCCCACAGTTCTGCGGTGATGCGAAGATCGTAGAATCCATCGTGCGGGGCCAGCTCGTCGCGGCCGATCTTATACCACTCTTCGGTCGCTTCCACGCGCGCGGTTCCGAGAGTATTGATGCGCAAACCAATGGCAGAGCTCCAGGGGACGGCATCCTTCACGAACTCCATATGCTTTCCATTGAAGGCAAACAGATAAGGACAGGAGCCCTTGATGCGCTGTTCGGTCACGATCTCCGTATCGGCCTTCAAGTCAAACTCAGCGCGCATCGTTCCGTTGGGCCATAAGACGCGGACAACATCCGCGCCCGTATGCTCGCCGAGCCCAAAATGAACCAGCGGCCCGGTAATAAGCTGCTTTTGCGTAAGCAAGCCGGAACGTATTTCCATTTCACCGCCAATGCCGAATGGATTGATGCGTTGGTCGCCTGAAGACTGTCGAGCTCGCGGGCGAACTACCTGCCAGTGATAGTTTTTGGTTCCGTGATTATCCGCCTTCATGGCCTGGCCGCCGGGGGAAACACCGATGAGATCAAGGCGGCCGTCGCCGGTGACGTCCGCTGCATCGAAGACCAATGCCGGGCCCGCCGGTTTATCCAGCAAAGCAAAGTTTCCTTTCTCATCGCCCAGCCACACCAGCGCTCCGTGGGCCCCGCCGGAAGTTGTCGTCACCGGAGCCAGGAACAGATCCAGCGCGCCGTTATTGTCTAGATCAGCGGCTTGCAGGCGTACCTCGCCGTTGAAATAGCCGGATGCATTCGGTATCCGCGCAAGCTCGGCCTTCTCCCAATCCTGCCCCGAGTTCTTGTCGGAAAGCCGAACAAGGGCTCCGTCGGAGGTGGCGAGCAGCAAATCGACGACGCCATCGTTGTTGACGTCGGCGGCGGTGATTGCCTTGATGAGAGGCAGGCCGGAAGGAAGGGACCGCTCCCGGAACTGCCCCGAACGCTGGTTGGTGAAGACATGGAGCCGTCCCGCCCCGTCAATGATGGCAGCGTCCGGATTGCCGTCTCCGTCCAGATCGGCCCAGGCAAACCCAGTCAAGCCGGAAATTCCGCTGAACGGAGAGACTGCGGTAAACGTTCCGTCGCCATTGTTCCTCAAAACAACGGGAACGCCGCTTCGTGTGCCAAGCACGATGTCGAGATCGCCATCAGCCTCAATGTCGACGGCCCATGCGCCGGTGTACGCGCCGTTGACGATCTTTCCGGGCAGCCTGGTGAGCGCCGTCACCTCCGTGAATTTGTCCGGAGCGTCCTGCCGCCAGAAGCGCACTCCGCCCGCGCCCGCGAATACCAGATCAGGTTTGAAATCATAGTTGAAATCGATCGGCAGGATGCCTTCAGGCAATGGCGGCTGCTTGAGGGGGCCTCCGGGAAAGGGAAGCGTTGTTTGTGCCGATAAACGCACAGCGCGGGCGTTCGCCTCGATGACAACCGGGGTTCCTTCCGGGTTGAGTGAGACGGCCCGAGCCAGCGTCCAACCGCTTCCCGTGTTCGGGAGCGGCTCCAATTGGAACGTGATTGCGGTGTCCGCCGCTGCGGGAACGAAAGAAAGAGATTCCATCCGCAGAAAATGGGTTAGGGGTTCGGCCTCTTCTCCGGGCGGTGGTTTGATGACGGCCAGATCCTGGCGATAGTCTGGAACGCGCATCAGCACGTTTCGCAGAAAGATGGTTCTCATCGCAGCAGCATTGAGGTCTGAACCGGAAACCGCTGATTGCAAGGCCGCAACTTGCTGCCGCACTTCCGCAGGCCAGGCGGAGGATCTGGAGTTTATCCTGCCCATCACTGACTTCAGGGTGGTGGAATCACCCCGCTTTGCTGCTATGCGGCCCAGTTCGAGCAAGGCCGCCAGATTATCAGGCTGCGCGTTAAGAATGTCCTGGATAACGCGTTGAAACTCCGCCGCGCTGTTTTCCCCTCCCTGTTGTTCGATCTGTTGCGCAAGCTGGTAAGCGGCGCGCAAATGTTTGGGGTTGATCTCAATGGCTTTGCGCAAATCGTGGTCCGCTTCCCGCAAACGGTTTCGGGCGCCATCCAGAATTCCCAGCAGGTAATAAATCTGGTCATTGTCCGGAGCGAGCTTGCGCGCCTCTTCCAGGCGCTGGGCAGCCAGGTCGAAGTTCTTCTGGCGTAGCGCAAGCACTCCCCAGTTCACCCACGCCGCAGGCTCGCCCGGAACGAGTTGGGTCAGTTCTGATAATTTGCTTTCGGCATGAACGTCGTCTCCCACCTGCAGGGCCGACAGGCCGACATAAAACGTTGAAACTGCCTCAATGTATTTCTTCGACCCTTTTTCCGGTAATTTGGAATGGGAACTACACCCGAAAAACGTTGTCACGAGAAGCGCAAGCATCAAAGCTGAAGAGCTTGCATAAAGCGGGAGCCGCCGAGTTTGAATGTGCTCCGTCATCCCTGAATCAGTGTGCCGGGTCCTGAGATGTTCCCTTCAGGCAGATGTTTTGTTTCTGCGGCTCCGTGCAATGGCGCGGGACCATAACAGACCCACTGCTAGAAATGGCAAAGTGTAGAATAACAGCTCCATGCGTCCAAACCCTGGCGGAGTTACTTCAACCTGCGCCGTCGCTTCCCCCGTCCCCTGGGCGGTTTGGAGAATGAGACGAATCCGCCAGAACTCCTGACGGTCGAACTCAGCCTGAACGTTGTATTGAATCTGCCCATGTATTGGCGCCCGCTGGGCGGTATACATTACTTCAGGAAGCCGGCCGCTTACCGGTTGCACGCCGATTTTGACTGCAAGGTCGTCTGGCACGGCCTTTCCCTGATCCGGATTCACGATCACAAAGAACGTTCCTGTTCCCACATCCGGATGGGTCCAGAGAGAGACAACGCAGGAACCCACTTTCGCATTTTCCAAGATAGGAAATGGCGGGCCATTATGTGCACGCGCAGGCGTGATGCTCGCCAGCAGGAACAGTAGTATAACTGCGGGAAATCCGTACCGGACATTTTTCATCGTTGGTATGCGGTTGTTTTTCATCATGGCCCACGTCCTATAGGCAGGATTGCTAGCTGTTCATGAGGGTGACGCGCATTTCCATCGGTTGAAACATGAGCCACATTGCGCCCAGCCAGATCAGCAGGCATATGGAGGCCCAGGGAATAAATGCGCGGATCGGATGTTCCATATTGTTTTTTCTGGAGAGGTGGCGCACCACCAGCAGTGATCCTGCCAGCCCAAGCAAAAGGAAGCCTGTCTCGAGCGGTTGTATGAGCCTTAAAGGCAGACCGGTCCAGGTCCACTGAGGAGTGCCCAGGACCGGCAGGCCAATCATTGCCACGGCATTTTGTGTGACCGGAATCAAAGTATATAGACCTGTAAAAAAGTGAAAGCCGTAGTGCGCCAGCCACATCCCGAAACCGAGTGGGACAAAAGCATAGCTATAGCGCACCATGATTTGCAGCCAGCCACTGGAGCAATGGGCCCAGGCGCGGGTTATCCAGGTTGCCAGAGTGAGAAGCAGCAAAGGTTCAGCGATCAAACTCACGATGTATATGAAGCCGAGAACTGGAGCTTCATGGTGGACGTGCAGCAAGTGTTCAAGCCAGTTCTCCAAAGCATACATCGGGCTGACCATGCCAAAGGCATTCAAAAGAGCGCCGAATGTGAAGACCATACCCAATGCAGCCAAGTCCTTCCGTCTGGAGAAATATCCGATTCCCGCTCGCATGGGATCTTCCATGAGTTCGCTTGCGGGCTGGCGGCTGAGAATTCCAACGTTGTTATGAGGACAGGCATGAACACAATCCAGACAGAAGGTGCAATCCATGTTGCCGGATTTGAGCGGCTGAAACAATGCCAGTTCGCAGCCACGCTGGACTACAACGTCACCCGGTTGCTCCCGGCGCCCGCGAATGCAGTCTTTCGACGAGCAGCTTGAACAAACCTTCTGATCGCGTACTCTCACCTCCAGCGGTGAGAGGCTGGAGGCCGCGAAATTGAATTGCCCGACGGGGCAGACGAACTTGCAGAAGGAAGCATGCTTGAAAATGCCATCCACTACGAGCGCCGCGAGAAAATATCCCACGATCAGCCACGCCGTCCACATGGGGGACGCAAATAGATCGAACAGCTCATAAATAAACAAAATACCGATGAAGAGGGCAATGGAGAGCCACTTGTTGCGCAAACTTCGGGGCCAGTTGAGCCGTGGCCGGGCGAAGCGCCGGGCAAAGTTTCGCACCAGCATGAAGGGACAGGCCATGCAGAAGAAATTGCCGGCGCACAGAATCACCAGCACCAGCAGCCCGCGAAAATGGAGCCAGGTCAGGACGGTCGCAAGGTTCTTGGGGGCAAGTGATGGCCCAAACAATCCGTGGAAGACCATTACTAAACTCAGTATCAGAAGCGGAACCTGATTAAAAGTGCGGGCGTGGCGCCAGCCGAGAAACCTGCCCGCAATGGGAACCCACATCAGATCGAAGCGGCCTGGGAGAACGTCATTCACGATCGGCTTGGATGGCTGGCTCAACAAATTTATCTGGTTGGTCGGACTCCTTGCAGGTCCGTTTGGTATTCCAGCGCTGGTCCATTGACCAGCTTGACGTGTGCGAGGACCACCCAGTCGCCCGCCATTTTCAAATCGAGGCGCCCCTGATAGAAGCCTGAGTCGATTTCCATGGCATTGCCGAAGACTGGCGACATGCCCGGATGGGGCATGTCGGCTTCAAGCAGGATCCGCGCCCCGGTTACAGGATGAGCGTCGTCCGTGAGAACCATCTTGACGGTAACGGGACCAACCTGCGGTGGCTGGGGCGCAAAAGCGAACTTGATGCTAAGGTGAGAAGCGGATTCTGTTGCCCTTTGGCATCCAGAGAGAAACAAAACCACGGCAAAGATCAACAAGGCTCGATCGCATTTTCTCCCAGCCAATCATGACTCCTTAGAGCGATACACTTCCGGCAGTCCGCATGTCCAAGGTTAGGCAGCGCATTCCGATGCCGGGTTGCTGCGCCAGATGCAGGTGCACGTTGCGCATTCTTTCTCGTCCAGGGGTGGAAACAGGTGGTAGTACATGCCTATTACCATCGGGATAAACACGACCGTGTTGTAAAAAAGATGCAGTTCGACGCGCGGGATTACCAGTTGCAGGATGCTGACCGGCACGGGCGAATGAAACAGGTTGTGCCGGAAGATAATCTGGCTCAGCAGCAGCGCATGTTCAATGTGGTGCCAGAACTGGATGACCAGCGCGACCGTCCACCATTTGTAGGAAGTTCCAGTGAACCCTTTTCGCAAGGTCCAGATTCCCACCAGCATGATCAGAGCATAACCGTAATGCAGCGATTCCGTCCGGACGAGCCATGGATAAAACAGACCGAGCATCCCCAAAGCCTTCGGACACGGCCATCCCATCACATAAATCTGATAGGCCTGAAACAGATGCTCACCCCAGTGTCCAAGCACAATCAGCATAAATACCTGGAGCGCACGTTCATGCCAGCGTGAATTAAGCTTTTCGTAAAAACCTGGCTTTGCCACAGGATTTATTTGTAATTGCGGAACGGTTGGACTCGAGATGGCCATTACGACTCCTCCTTATCTCGGCAAAAAAATAAGCAAGGAGAATATTTGAACTAGTCTGCGGGGAACAATACTAGATTTACATTAAGGTCTTCAAAATTGCAGCAGCTGTCGTTGCTGCTTGCAAAGGTCGATCGGCCAAGGGCAAGGAACTTCATCTCTTGAACGGCCGCCATCCGATTGATAGTTTTAATCTTTTTCACCCGCAAATTCGAACCTAACAACTGTCTTTTTCTCCGGGAATTTTATAGAAGCAAATCGTCCGGCGCTAATACATTTACACGATCCTGCACAAACACAATCCCGGTCTCGCGATTGGGCGCAGTACGGCAACGTTACAAGGGTGGCGCATTGACAACTGACATGCGGTCTGAAGGATCAGGAAGGTTACATCGCGATTCCCGGCAGTGCGCTGGAGGCTGTCTGCAGCCAACCCTCGATCATTGTCGCGGCGAATGAAACCCTGGCTCGATTCCATTCTGAACGGCAAGCACAGTTCGCCATAGGAATTACGTAAGAAATTCCATTTGCGGAACGGCGCCGCTCATCTGGCTGCACGAAGAATGCGCAAAATAATTGTTTTATAGGATTCCCGCGGACAGCGGTCATCAATAGAGTGTTTGGATTTTAGAAAGGGATATATGTCACTGCAGCCACCCGTGAATTCACGGCAAGATATCGGGCGGCCCGTTGCAGACTTCCAGTTGACCACGATCGCGGGCGATCAGGTCAACTTGCAGACGGTCTTAAGCCGTAAGAAGGGTGCGGTCGTTGTATTCTGGTCCGGTATCTGCTCACACTGTGTTCGCTATGATGGGTATTTCAACGGCTTTCCCCGGCAGTATCCGGAGCTTGGAATAGTTGCCGTGGCGTCGCGGGAGAAAGAGACCCCGGAGCAACTTCGGGCCATTGCCGCTGACCGAAGGCTCACGTTTCCAATTCTGCACGATCCGGGAAGCAGAGCTGCCAATCTCTGGTTCACGCAACAGACTCCACGAGTTTTTCTCATCGACAACAACCGCGTGCTGTGTTATCGCGGAGCTATCGACAATTTCAAGTACCCACAAGACCCTGAGTACGTGGCATACCTCGATCCCGCGATCCGACAGTTCTTAGATGGAAAGCCAATCAGCCGGACCGAGACGGCCAGTTTTGGCTGTGCCATTCAGTCGGTCTATTACAACCTGCCCAAAGCACTGTGACCCGTAAAGGGAAATGAACTCTCTATTTGAAATACCGGCCGGCATCATGGAGCGCGGGCTATTCACGATGGACACGGCCCTCAAGGCCGCTCAATCCGCGCTCCAGGTGATCACTGGTCAGGAGCGGCTGCAGCCGCTCCAGGCTCCTCCGTTGGCCGGACCAGCCGACATTGATACGGCGGTGGCGGATTTTGCTAACCGCTTGGCGCGGATCGTGCGCTTCACCCATTGGGACGGCGCAGCACCGGGCGTGGCCTTCCGCGAAGTAACGTCCGCGGCGCGACGCTCGTTTGGACAATTCGACCTGCGCGATCCACACAACTCGGCTTTTCCTGTGCAACTTGCATTGTCTTTCGGAACCTTGTTCGTCCAGCAAGGACTGCGCTTGTTAGCGGCGGCCCAGGTCGTCAGGCCCAGCGAGTATCCAAGATTTTTGACGGATTTTTTCGAATCCTTTACTGATGCGCCGGTCTTTTTGTCATTGGAATACCGGGAACTGCTGGAGAAGTATGAAGCCCGGCTGGCTGAAAGACCTGATGACGATGCGACTCGCTGTGAACTCGGACGCACACAGATAAAGTGCGGCCTCCATGAGCAAGCGGCGAAAAACCTGCTGCAGGCTGCCGGCAACGCATCGGTGCGGGGCCTGGCATTGCACGAAACAGCGGTGGCGTTTTATCGCGCGGGCAAACTGGAGCAGGCTGCGCAGGCGGGCAGCCAGGCTCTTGACGTTAGTCCGGGTAATGAGCGCGTCCGCCATTGGCTTTGGCTTACGGCGCAGAAAATGGGTGGCTATCCTGAATTTGTGCCCCAGGAACACCGGATGGAGGTGAAGGCCGGCTACGAACGTCCCACCGTGGAATTTGAAGATATCGCGGCGAAAATCGGGGTGGATAAAACCAGTGCCGGACGCGGCCTTGCCGTATTTGATTACAACAACGACGGCCTGCTTGACATCGTGATCGCCGCCGCGCATGCGGGATGCAACCTATATCGCAACAATGGAGACGGCACTTTTACCGATGTTTCGGTCGGTTCAGGTCTGGATACATGCGTCAACGGTTTCATTATTGCCGTGGGCGATTACAACAACGATGGCTATCCTGACCTCTTTATCAACCGTCTTGGGTTTTTCCCCGGAGAAGCGCAGCTGTTCCGGAACAATGGAAATGGCACCTTCACGGACGTGACACGGGAAGCAGGTCTTAAAGTGTGGGGTCCTGCCTTCAGTTCCACATGGGCCGACTACGATTGTGACGGACGGCTGGATCTCTTTATCGCCAACAACCTGGGTGGAATGTTCGATCGCAAGACCCCGAATCGTCTGTTTCATAACAATGGCGATGGGACCTTTACCGAGACCACCGAACAGGCCGGCCTCTCAACCCGCTGGCCTACAATTGGCGCAACCTGGGGTGACTACAACAATGATGGATTTCCCGATCTGTTCCTGTCGAATGCCCTGGGACATTCACAACTGTACCGCAACAACGGCGATGGCACGTTTACCGACGTGAGCGCCGAGGCCGGAATTACGGAGTATTGCATTGGCAGCACTTCGGTCTGGTGTGACTACAACAACGATGGTCTTCTGGATATCCTGCAGTTCACTTGGTCGAACCATGAAGACGTAATCTACACCCTGCGTCACGGTGAAGGTCCGCCGGGCAGCAAGCCGCAACGCATCTATCACAACAATGGTGATGGAACTTTCACGCTGCGTGACCGCGACATCGGGCTAACCGGGTGCTGGGGCACCATGAGCGGCAACGTCGGCGACTTCAATAATGACGGCAACCTGGATATCGTTCTAGGCAATGGCAGTCCGCGCATGGACCGCCTCGAGCCGCCGATACTCCTGCAGAATGACGGCAAGCGATTTCATAACGTTACTTTTGCCGCGGGATTGCCCTTTACCGGAAAAGGCCATGGGGCCAACATGGCCGACCTGTTCGGCAATGGACGCTTGTCCGTACTTCTGTCCTCTGGTGGCGCCTATCCGGGCGACGTGATGACTACCCGGGTTTTCTATCCGAAGCGATTGCCGGGTAACTATCTCAACGTTCGCCTGGCAGGGGTAAAGAGCAATCGTTCTGCCATCGGCGCCCGCATCTGCCTTGAGGCGGGAGGCAAGAAACAATATCGGGAAGTTTCTGGTGGCAGCAGCTTTGGGTGCCTTCCGTTCGAACAGCACTTTGGACTTGCCGACGCTCAAAAAGTCGATGCAATCCAGATACGCTGGCCCAGCGGCTTGATCCAGCATTTTACCGATCTGCAGGTTAACGACACCTTGAGCTTTACTGAAGGTGAGAGGACATGGCAGAGACCGTACAAGCGATAAAACTCCGGAGGCGTATAAAGCCGCTTGCCTTTATTGTGGTGCTGTTGGTGATCTGGCATGTGGCGGCGAACCACCAGAGTTTCCACATTCTGCCGGGGCCGCTGGCCGTCGCCGGAGGCATCGCCGAACTGGCAGAGCACGGCTTGCTGCTGAAGTACGTGGTTGCATCGCTGTTCCGCGTCATCTGGGGTTACGTCATGGCGGCGATGCTGGCGGTTCCGATCGGGCTTGCCATTGGCTGGTACAAAAGGTCTGAGATGGCGCTGAACCCGCTGATCCAGATCTTTCGTCCGATTTCGCCGCTCGCATGGATTCCCATATCCATTCTCTGGTTCGGTGTGGGCGATATGGCGGCCATTTTTCTGATCTTTCTTGCATCGCTGTTGCCTCTCATAGTCACTGCCATGAACGCGGTGAACGGCATTCCCCAGGTTCATATCAATGCGGGCCGTAATTTTGGATTGAACCAGAGACAGCTGGTTTATCGGGTCTTGTTCCCCGCGATAGCGCCGCAGCTGATTATCGGCCTGCGAATCACCCTTGGCATTGCATGGCTGGTGGTGGTGGCCGCGGAAATGATCGCCGTCAATTCGGGGCTCGGATTTCTGATTGTGGATGCCCGCAATGCGGGGAATCGTTATGACTTGGTGGTGGCAGGCATGGTTTTGATTGGAGTTATCGGCCTGATGCTCGACATCGGCATGAGGTCGTTGGAAAAAATTGAATCGCTGCGATGGGGTTATTCCGAGGATTAACAATGGCGACAGAAGCAATACTGACAGAAGTTGCGATCAAACTAAAATCGTCCCTCAAAACCAAGTTGCGAGCTGAAGGAATTGACATGGTTTTCACGCGGGACAGCAACAAGATCCAGGTCCTTCAGCAGATCGATCTTGAGGTGGGCGAGGGAGAATTCGTCTGCCTGCTCGGCCCTTCGGGCTGCGGGAAGTCAACCCTGTTGAACGTGCTCGCGGGATTCATCTCCCCGACAACCGGGCAGGTGCGGATTGACAATGAACCGGTCTGCGGTCCTGACCCGCGCCGCATCTTCGTCTTTCAGGAGCGGGGGGTATTTCCCTGGCTGACAGTGGAAGGAAACATCTCTTTCGGGTTGTTCCGGCTTTTGCCGGAGGAACGCAACCAGCGTATCGCTCGTTATGTCAAGCTCGTCGGCTTGCAGGGCTTTGAGAAGGCTTATCCGCAGGAACTCTCGGGCGGAATGAAGCAGCGTCTGGAAGTGGCCCGGGCCCTGGCCGTGAACCCGGATATGCTCTTCCTGGATGAGCCCTTCGGCGCTCTGGATTCGATCACCCGCCTGGTGATGCGCAGAGAATTGCTGCGAATCTGGGAAGCAGAGCGAAAAACGATCATCTTTGTGACCCACGATATCGATGAGGCAGTGCAGCTTGCCGACCGCGTCGTAGTGATGAGTGCGCGTCCGGCAAGAATACAGGGAATTGTCGACATTGACATTGCCCATCCGCGTGACATCAGCTCGTCTCGCTATTTGAAATTGCGCGATGGCATCTTCAAACAAATCGGGATGGCGCACAAAGTATGAACTCTCTACGCCAGCCCGGAAAGTGGGAGAAATACTTCTGGCCGGTGCTCGCGGCCGGCACGTTCCTGGCCTTGTGGTACCTCTCCGTCAAATGGAGCGGCACAAAGATTTTTCCATCGCCACCCGAGGTCGGCCGCGCCGCCGTGGAGCTTGTCAGGAAAGGCCTTCTGTTCCGTTACGTTCTCGATTCGTTGCGCCGTGTCGCGGTTGGATACGGGGGCGCCGCAGTTCTCGGCATTCCGATCGGATTGCTGCTGGGCTGGTATCCCGAGTGGGCCTTTGTCGTGAACCCCGTCATTCAGATGCTGCGGCCGATCAGCCCTATCGCATGGATTCCGGTTTCCATCGTCTTATTCGGGGTGGGTGATCTGGCCGCTATTTACCTGATCTTTCTTGCGGCTTTCTTTCCCATTGTGGTTGCCGCCATCAATGGCGTGCGGAACGTCCCTTCCATGTATCGCCGAGCTGGACGCAACTTTGGTCTCTCGCCCATGCAGCTCATTACCAGAGTTGTCTTTCTCGCGGCCCTGCCCCAGATCATTCTGGGGCTTCGCATCGCGCTTGGAGTTGCGTGGCTGGTTGTGGTGGCTGCGGAAATGATTGCCGTGGATTCGGGGCTGGGCTACCTGGTTATCGATTCGCGTAATTCGGGAAAGCGGTATGACCTGGTGGTTGCCGCCATGTTTCTGATTGGTTTGACCGGATTGGTCCTGGACGCAGGGTTCCGGCGAATTGAAACGTTCAGATCGGTTCGATGGGGGTTTAGAAATGCGTCTTAAGAGCAGGCTTCTGTTGGTCTTCGCATGTCTGGGAGTGATTTCTGGACTTCATGCCTACCTAAATGTCAATTGGGCATCCATCGTGAACGACTATCTGCCGCCGGCCAAGCGAAAGTTCACCGTCGCCTACATCCCGGTCACCTGTCATCTGGCCTGTCCGGTTACCGATTACATCTCCAAGTTTTCCAGAAACGGAGAGATCTTCCTGCCCAAGATGTTTCAGGGATTTCCGGAGATCAAAGAGGCGCTGATCTCCAACAAGGTCCAGGCCGCATTTATTGTTGCGCCGCTGGCGATTGCGCTGAAGTCACAAGGCGTCCCGATCAAGGTCGTTTATCTTGGGCATCGCTACGGCAGCGCGGTTGTGGTGCGGAAAAACGGGTCCATCAAAACCCCTGCCGACATGAAAGGCCGAATCATCGCGATCCCGAGCCGCTTTTCCGACGAACGTTTGATCCTGTTTCGCGTGATGAAAAAATTCGGAATCAAGCCCGGTGAGATCAAAATGGTGGAAATGGCGCCTCCCGATGTGGCTGGAGCGCTGGCTGCGGGGGCCATTGATGGATTTTCCATGGGTGAACCATTTCCGTCGCAGGCGGAGATGGCCGGATTCGGACGGGTATTGTTTCCGGCCCGCGAGTACTGGCCGGATTATATGTCCTGCGTTCTCGTGGTGCGGCAGGACATGATCGATCAGCGTCCGGATGCAGTACAGGTCCTGGTTGATGGCATCGCGCGATCAGGCTTGTGGCTGGAGAAAGGCAAACTCTATCGAGAAGATGCCGCCGATTTTGTCGGCCGTTTTTACTATAACCAGAATCCCGCCCTGCTGCGCTGGGCGCTCACCAAGCCCCTGGATCGGGTGGTCTATAACCCTCTGGCGCCGCGTAAACCGGATTTCGATATGGTGCGCGATCTTATGATCGAAACCGGAGTGCTCAACAAGAAAATCGAATTTGAGGAGTATGTAGATTTGCGCTTCGCTGACAAGGCAAGTATCAAGACAGCCTGGGAATATGAGCCCGGGACTGCACAAGCGAAATAGGAGCAATCAAAATGAACCGAAGAAGGTTCCTTAGCCGAGTGATGGGCGCCACTGCCGGCCTCAGTCTGACAGGAGCCGGCACAGTGGCGCTCCACAAGCTGGCAAATCCCGGACCAGCCGAAAACCGGAGCGTCAGCTACCAGGTAAAAGGATTTAGCTGTGTGACCTGTGCCACCGGTCTTGAAGTAATGCTGATGCAGCAACCGGGTGTAGTCCGGGCCCATGCCAGCTATCCGGATACAACCGTCGTCATAGGCTTCGATCAGAACATTGTGTCGGAGCAGGCGCTTCGGGAATTCATTGCGGGGTGCGGTTTTTCCGTCAGTTAAGCCGCCCTGGACCGTCTGCGCGCGGGATCGATAGGAAGTTCGAAAATGGAGTGCTCATGCAGCTTCCAACTGATGAGGAATGATATTCCTCCGGCAATGATCCCTGGCAGCAGCAATTGGTGGTAACAGTTGCTCATGTCCGCCACCATGAGAAGACCACTCCAATAGCCTTTTACGATGGATCCGAATATTACGATCATGCCCAGCAGCACAAATAGTTCAGGCTGGGGCGCTACCGCAGGCATCAGGTAATGAAAGCCGTAGCCGAACGCTCCTCCAAACATGGCGCCGATCACCAGCGTCGGAGCAAACAATCCGCCCACGGCGCCGGAGCCAAAGGTGATGGACGTAGCCACCATCTTGAGGCACATGAGTATCAGGAACACATGGAATACCATGCCTCCTTGCAAGCTGTCCTTGATCACCGGATATCCGGCCGAGAGAACCTGCGGGAACCAGACAGCGATTACGCCGACCATAAGGCCGCCCAGGGCCGTGCGCAACGCCAATGGCCACCGGCCTGGCAACACGGTTTTGAAGCGATTGAACATCCAGATAAAGAAGTGCCCGGTGGGAGCAGCCAGCAGACCCATCAGCGGCGCCAGCAGGAGCAAGCCCAGCGCTGGGAGGTTGCCCAGCGGGAGGTTGGGCCGGAATGGATAAGCGTCTCCAACGATCGCGGTCCTGATGCCATAGCCGATTACCGCTGCGATGCCGATGTGGGTTAACGCGCCATTGAAGCGCGCACCAAAAATTTCCAGCACCAGCAGAACGCCACCCGCCGGAGAGCGAAATGCAGCGGCAATTCCCGCGGCGGCGCCGGCGCGCACAATGGTTTTCAAGCGTCCACCGGAGATGCCGGTGCTCTGTCCCACCAGACTGCCGATAAGAGCGCCCATTTGCACCATCGGGCCCTCGGGTCCCACTGAACCTCCGAACGCCAGCACCAACCCGCTCAGAAGCACATTGATGATGCGCGAGAAGGGAATAATGCCTTGCGAATGCTTCAGGTTTTCAAATACCTCTTTGACTCCGCCGATACGGCCCTGGGGAAGCAGTTGCAATGTCAACCCAATCAGGCCAAGACCAACGGTTGGAATGATCAGGACGACCGGCACTCGTCCCATGGGTCGGTGGGCGTTTGCCCAGACAAAAAGGAGGTCGCCAAGAGTGTCAGCCAGATGATGAAATGCAATTGCGCCAATTCCCACGAGAGTCCCGGTGATGATCGTGGCGATGATCAGCCGGCTGCCGTCTCGAAAAGGCCGGGGCGAGGAGATGGGCCTCGCCGCGGAGATCCTCTTCCGCGGCGGCGGAAGGACAGCCGGTTGATGCGCTATGGCGGGTCTCATGGCGTGTCCTGCGACAATCGTGCTTGCGGGCGCAATGTGGGGCAATAGTCTAAAACAGCTAGGCGAACTGAAGGGCAAGCCAGTCGTCCCGGTAATGAGTTGGGATGGAAGTGGCAGCCATGGTCGGCAGCGCGAGTGCGCCACTCGTGTGTCCTTCCGCCGTCAGGCCTGTTTTGCGCTGGCAACAATTGACAATTTAGAAGAGGGGCCTGCTGCCTCTGCGGCTTCACTGGAAGTCCGGGGAGCCGTGCTTCTGAACAACGATACAAACTGATTCGGTATCTTTGCGGACTTCGTTGACCTCCTTTTCGCCAGGCTGGAACACTGCTCGCGCATGGTTTCCGGATCAAAGTAAAGATTATCGATCTTGACTGTTTCCCACAGCTCCTTGTTCGTCAGCAGCCCGTCATTCGCGAGCACGACGGAGTAAACGTACACGGCGATAAAGCGGGCGAATTTTTCGATATTGGCCATGCTCTGCTTCAGTACCGCGATGGCTTGAGACGATGACAAACCGACCTGATAAAACAGCTCTTCCGATTTCTGCAGAGGCTCAAACCATGTGAAGTCGAAAAATTTCGGCTCCTGAATCGGGGTGGGCTGGCTTTTTTTCCATTCGTAGTAAGCGGTAATGAATGATTGCACGCTGTGGTTCAAGACCCCAAGCCGCGCAAACAAATCGAGATAAGGGACAACAAAGCTGGGCTGTGTAAGCACCTGGTTGATAAAAGGAAAAACATAAAAAGCAAAATAGATGGTCAGCTCCCAGCCATATTTGATGGCAAAGCACTCCTGATCGCCCAGCAGACTGTAGCTGACGATGTAGCTGGGGATGTATGCCTCATAAAAAGCCCACATCATGATTTCGTAGAGTCTGAGCTTGATGGCAAGGGAGTTCTTGTCGGTGGAGAGGATGGCGTCCGTAATTAACGTGTTGTGAAGCGCGATCAGGTCCCCGCCAGGACTGTAGAGTGGATCGGTGAACCGGCCGGCATCGCCGGAAAGCGCCCAACGGTCACAACTGATCGTCTGCCGGCAGTCATAAGCGAAGTTCCTGAACCAGCCCTGGTCAACAATTTTCCGCTTGGGCAACTCACGCGCGAACAAAGGAAATTGCCGGCAAATCCACTCCACCATCTTTTCCGGCGAGGACACCTCATCTTCAGGAACCTTTTCCAGGTCATATACCAGCCCAAGACTGGTCTTTCCCTGCAGAGGAATCACCCAAAACCAGAATCCCTCGCCGGCGAAATGGTTCGTTGCCAGCCAGGCCGGAAGATGGCCGGTCATATTGCGGTTTTTGTGCGTCAATGCCTGCTGATGCGAGAGATCGGTCAATTTTTCGATATTGAGGAGACCCTCGACCCAGAAGAATGTCGATCCATGGCGGATGGGGCTCGGTTTCGCGAGTCCCATGCGTCCCGCCAGGAATTTTGCCCTGCCTGTGGTATCCACCACCCAGCCGGACCGCAGCTGCTGTTTGTCGGCTGCGATTTCGAACGTGATGATGTGAGGAAGACCGGAGTCGGAAATGCTGACGTCGAGATTGGAAATACCCAACTGGAAAGTAAAGTTCCGGTTTTCCAGATTTAACCGAAGTAGTTCCTTTTCAAGCTTGTTTCGGTTCAATTGGTAACTGGCGATGTTGGAAAAACCACGAATATAGGACTGGCTATAGTCTTGATAGCAGTCGTTTTTGCGGCCAGGAGTCTTCCAATAGAAGCGAAGGTTGTACTTCATGAGGTGTTCGCAAAGGAGGTGCTCCTCGAGATCCAGGATCTTGGAAAAATAGTACCCGCTTACCTGCACCGTGGCTTCACCAATCTTTTGGTGTGGCGAGGGAACATCGTGTCTCTTTTCCAGCAGGAGGACTGTTTTGTCGGAATTCATCAGGATCTGGCGCGCAAGCGCCAGCCCGGCCAGTCCGGCTCCGATGATTACAACGTCGTAATGCTGTGACAGAGATGTTTTCAAGCTGCGATCCATTGGTAAAGAGACAAACAGCGCTCAGTTCATTCAAACGCCGAAAGCCCATCCTGATGGCACGTGTGTCATAGGAATAGACAAGGGCGCGGGCGAAAATTGCACGTCCACGAATCCGGTCATACGCCGGCAAACAACGATCCGGATTACAAACAGCGACCTACGGAAGAGCAGTTAATTCATTTTGTGGTTTCGTGTTTACGTTCGAAATGTCGCCTTCAGCAACCTGGATCCCAATAAATGGCTTTTCAGGAGACGTTGAAATCTGAACGGCAACTTGTTGCAGGGTTTTTATGCCGTCCTTCTTCCAGAAACCGAATCCGCTGAAAGTGACTGTGTCGTATTCAGCCGGAACGTCGGATGACGTTCCGGAATGGCTGAAGTCTATCCAGGCAAGGCTGTGCATGCGGAAGCTGCCTTGCTGGCTGTGGTTTTCGTATTCAAACATCGGCGTCACGGAGCCCGGATCGGCGGGAATCAAATAGCGGAAAGAAAACTCGTCGCCCGTCGAGGCCCGAAGGCTGTTGGCGCCTCCTTCCAGCACAGCCTTGGAAGCCGCTCCGTTCTGGATGGCGTGAAACCACAAGAACGGATCCAAAGCCGAGTTATTGCCGACCGTAAACGCAGTTGCGAAGTCCGGATGCGGGAACTTGAAGCCTGACGTATAAGGAATATGCACGATGCCCTGGAAGCGGAAGACTCTCTGGTTGCGTGGCCCGCGGACCAGTACGGCCGGACCGCGGAAAAAGAAGGAACTTTGAGGAGTGCAAGGTTCGACCCGCAGGAGCGCAAAGATCAGGTCCTGGCTGATAAAGGCGCGATGCAGGTAGCTGTTCAGGAATCGTCCTGTCTTCAGGTCGAGGGCCCCAATGGCAATATCAAACGGATCGTCAATGGTGGACAAGTCGTCCAGCGCATAATTTCTCATGGGAAATCTGAGGTATTCGTTGAAGCCTTGCGGCCCCGGAGACAGCCTTGACGGAAAAAACTGGGAAATTGGAGAAGCCGGCAAAGGCGCCATGATTCCGCCAGGCGGTATGGCGCGGACCGCGATCGGCACAGAACTTCCTGTTTTTCCGCCAAATTGAATCTGGAGTCGTCCCAGCAGATGAGACCGGCCTTTGGCTGGACCGCCCAGATGATCGGCGTTCAGGTGAAATGCATCGCCAAAAGCGCTGTTGTGAGTGAACAGTGTGAATTCCTGGCTGGTGTTGAAAGGAATCAGATCGGTAATATCCTGGCCGGAAGATTGTGGTGGCTTGGTGCTGAGCTGCAGGTGCGGGTGCATTACCGTGCTGCCCGCGGGAATGGTGGCAAATTGTCCGCTTGGCCCGGTGAAGTTGAGAGGCCATACTGTGCCTGGTCCCAGCGGAACAAACATGGACCCATAGAAGGTGAAGTCCAGCGTGCCTTCGGGACGCTGTTCAAATTCAGCCCATGCCGAGCCGTAAATGCGCTGCTGCTCGGGAGTCGGCGGCGGACAATTGGTAGGCGACGGATTTTTGAAGATGATGATGGGCGGGTTCGGAAAATTCGGATTCGTGCCTCTCAATGCATTGAGGGCAGTGCTGCTGTAGATCGCATAAAAGGTGAGATTGCTTACTTCGGCGGTCTCCAGGTTCAGGTCGCCGGACGAAATCATTCCCGGCGGTTCTTCAACGCGGTTTTTCTGAAAAGGCATTTTGAAGAACCGCGGCGCAATCAGGACCGCGTCCTCGCCGCTGAAGCCACCCATGTAGGAGACCTCGAAATGACTCACGTTATTTACCGGCGGAGCGAAACGAATCTTGATGGACCCTGTCAGGTGGCTGTCAACCATGGCGAATCCGCCAAAAATGAATTCTCCAGTGCTCCCAAATAGCGCTTCGCGTGGATTGAGTACATTCAGCGCGCTGATCGCATCTCCAAAATAGCTGGACCCAGGATGCAGGGGAAGTACTTGCTCCAATCCCGGTGGAAGTTGCAAAGGCCGCTTGGGCGGTGGTGGCGGGTTGACGGAAGCTAGTTGTTTCCAGTTATCTTCAATGCTGAAGTTGTTATAACCGTCTGCTGGCTTTGCCTCGGCTGTTCTGGAAAAAAAGCGGTCTAATTCAGGATTGGTATCAAACGGCAGTTGCTGCAGTTCGGCGCTCGACCACAAAGGTCCTTCGGCCTGCCGGCACGCGGCAGCAGGATCGTTGCTCATAACCGCGTTCAGATCAATGCGTGGAAAGCCCGCGCCATAGCGCGAGTTCAGCAGTTCCAAAATCTCATTGGCGATAATGGCCTGCCCGGTCCGTCCCGGATAATATCCGTTCAGTGCGAAGAAGCCGCCCAGGTACTCGCCGGTGAGCGTCTTGGTTCCGATCCGATAACCTTGCCCGGCCAGGCGCCGGAACAATGCGGCAAGATCATAGAGTACCGCGCCGTTCTCCTGCGCCAGTGTTGCCAATGTTTGGTTCAGCTCCTGGATACGTTGGTGAATCCTGCCGGCAAAACTGGCGGGCACTGTCGAGTCTGGAGGCAGTGCCTGCAGCGATCGTCCAAAAATCTGAAATCCAATCTCATTCAGTCCATTGAGCGTAATCAGATCGTCAGCATTGATTCCGTATCGGGCTGTAAGAAAGGAGGCATCTGTTTTGGCGATTTTCGCAGCCGTATCCACGGAAGAAAAATAGGCGGTATCGAAAGGATCGGGGATGTTGAGCACCAGGATTTCCGAACCGCTGTTCTTCAATGCACACAGGAGCCGGGAGTAGTCCGCCAGAAACTCGTCCTTCTCAGGCAACCGGTCTGGACTCTCGTTGATCGCTGCTTCCAGAGCTTCGTAGTATCCGAGCTCGATGATGGTAAAGGTCGGTGACATGCCCACCGCGTACTCCAACTGAGTAGGAGTTGAGCTTTGTCCTTGCACAATGGATAGCAGGCCCCAAATCAGATTGGCGGAAGTCTGCTTGGCATTGGCACGGTGAATGAGGGGCTGGGTGGGCCGGATCGTAAGCGCGTCTTTCAGACGGAACTCCGGCGTGGCAACGTTGGACACGGGCGTGGGTGGCAGGTTTTCCAACACGGTCGATTGCATCGGTGCGGAGACGCAAACGGAAAGGTTGGCAAAGCCGACAAAATTGCCAATCCCCGGCGCCTGAATCAGCGGCAACGGCAAGCTGGCGCCCATCGAACCAGCCATTTGGGCGGCAAAGCTCCATGGCTGGGAATCCGAGTTTAGGCTAAAGTCGCCCACACCGGCCGCCAATCCTTCTCCGAGCACCGACATCCGCGAAGTGTTCAGCCTTCCGCTATTGACGGCGGCCGGATTGGCCACGCTTACAGGACCAGTAGCCGGCGGAGGAGCCGCTGGCGTGGCTGAGCGCGGCGGGTCCTGCGCCGGAGACGAGGAGGCAGGAACATCCGGACCTGGCGGCGTCTTTCCAACGTTCCTGGGAAGAAACATTGCTGAAATCTGCTGCAGTCCCATGAGGGACATGGTCCAGGAAAAACGAAAAATCGATCCAATAAGTTCACGCATAATTCATTTCCATTCATTCCTTGGCGAGCACGCAGCGGCTTACCTCGCAATCGTGGAGCAGCGCTACCTGCTCTCCTTCCTCGATCCTTCTGGCAATGTGATCGCGGCTGAAGTCAAGCATTCCCAGATCACCGCCCAACGGCTGATTCGGGAGATAACGATGGATGTTTACGATCCGGGAAGCGCGAAGGTCAATCCTTCCCAGGATTCGCCCGATGGTGTTCAGGAATTCCTCCGCGTCCGGAGCAGACATCCGCTGGAGCGCAGCCTGTTTCCCGGCGTTGATCCATCGGGCCGTCTCAATGTCATCATCGACGATGGAGGCCAGCATGAGGAAGTACACGCGCAACATCGTATCCACGGTGGCGGGCGGCCTTTGCAAAGGGATGACACTGGGAATGGGAATGAGATAAATAACGTGCAGGTCGCTCGCGCCCAGTCCGATGGCTGAACCTACGGGCGTGTTATCGACGACACCTCCGTCAACACAAACATCCTCGACAACGGCCACCGGCGGGAACACTCCAGGGATGGCCGCAGACGCGGTGATTCCCACAATGCCCTGGCCGCTATGGAAGTCGGGATTGTGGAAGCGCTTCACCTCTCCGCTCACCCAATTAGTGGCGATAACTTCCAACTTCTTGGGGCTTTCACGGATCGCTTGCTCGTCAATCACCTGCTGCAAGAGATCGCGAAAAGGTTGCGTGTCCACAAAGGAGCCGATGTTGACGCTCGATAAAAGACGATCAATCAACGGGCGCGAGGACGCCAGAAAATTGGCCGTACGGCTCATCAGATAATTGCCCGTAGCGAGCATATCGTCGAACAATCGTCCAGCCCATTGCGGCGGCTTGCCCACGCAGCCCGGATCCGTATATTCCAGTGGATTGTTGCGCAACCGAAAGATGCCATTGCCGCAGCCGCCAGCCCTCTCAGATATCTGGTCGAGCCATATCTTCTCCAGGCGAAATGCGGTCTCCAGCGAGCTTTCCTTGGGGTGGCCGGCCATGACCGCCGCATTGAAGGCTCCGACCGAGGTGCCGGTGAAAATACCGGCTTCAAGAGATTGGTAGCCGTTGGAAGGACAACGGCCGGCGAACAGCACTTTCATCACTCCCACGGAAAAAGCGCCGTAGGCGCCTCCGCCGGACAAAACCAGCGCCGTTTCGTGCGCCTGACTCATGAGCTGATTCCCGAAATTACCCAGCGGAAATTCTGTTGAAGGTTCTTTTCATCGAGCCAGTCCGGTATCAGACGCCAGGTATAGAGGGAGCCTAGAATGGTCTCATAGTGCTGCTCAAAATGTTTAAGCAGGAAGACCCTCTCCAATTCCTGCATAGAGATGCAGAGATTGCGGGCTGCGGCTCCGCCGCTGACGGTATTGGCGGCATTGATGTACGCGAGTACCGGATCGACTGTGATTTTCAGGGGAAGCTGATCCAAAATCGTCCTGGCAGGCGACCACAGGCGCGACGTCAGCCCGAAGCTGAAAGCATCGGCCAGGCGGAAGCTCCAATCAATCGGATCGATGGTGAGATTGACCACTGCGGTAGGACGATTTGCGATGAAAACCATCCTCACCGTAATGTGTCCATCCTCAAAAACACGAAAATTGATCAGCTCAATGGCCGCGTCGAATTCTCCGGGTCCGAAAGCGAATGGGCCGGGAGTGGGACTTTTTGCAAAAGCATAGCCAATGCCGTAGTCGCCCAGAACTCCAGGCGCCGGATTTTCACGATGGTTCACGAATTCTCTATGAGCCACCAGGTAACTTTGTTCGTTTTCGCCAAAAACCAACTCCGGTCCGTTATCGCCAAAAGGTCGGAAGCTGAAATTGAAATCAAAAATGCGTACCCGCAACAGCAGCCAGTCATAAATAACGCCTAACGTCCGTTGGTCCACGATGGAATAACGGTCATAGCCAGGAAAGGCCTGTATGGGGCCCGCTCCTGCCTGCTTGCCGAATAATTGAGTGAAGCCGAAGCCGACGCGCGAGACAGAAGACTGGGGGCACCAGCTCAATCTGGACAAGGCTGGCGGCGGGACGGGGGTAGCGGCATCCACGAAGGCTTCCGGTTGCCGAAAAGAGCTGACGCGCATAAAGTACTTCATGACAAATTCGCGCAACTGATCTTGCATGACGTGCGCCTGCGCCCGGTCGCGGCTGATGGACGCCGGCAACCGGTCATAAAACATTTCCTGCACATTGCCTATGACCGGCATCATCGCCCCTCGAAAAGGGACGTTGCCATAGAAGCCATAGCTGCGGTTGGGACGATTGAAGCTCCGGATCAGAGGAAAACGATCGCTTTCCGGCGGACCGAAATCCTGGGGGTCTGCCTGGGTTGGATATTGCTGTTGGGACCACCAGTGGTTCAGCGCAAATCCGCGCTCCAGGTACTCCTGCACGGTGGGAAGCACCCGGACGCCTTCCTCCAGATCAGGCGATAGCGCTTGAGTTATCGTCTCCGAATTGCCGATTACATTCTGGTCTGCGATTGCCATTTCCACTTGCCTTGAAGCTGCCGATGGCCTGGGACCTTTGCCCGCAGGGTGTGATGGATTTGCAAATATTGGATCTGAAATTTTCCGGTAACTTGCCGCGCCCTGAAAACTGTCGCCGCTACGATTCTGAGGACCTTAATTACTTCCGGCGGACACAGAACACGCTGGCCGGTCCCTGGCAGAAGTCAAAATGTAGACAAGAGCGGGCAGGGAAATTGCGAAACAGGCAAACCAGCTTCCGGCGGCTATAAGCCAGCAAAATGAGGAAGTTCCCGATATCGAAACAGCTCGCTCAATTGCCTTAGAGACGGGTAATTCCGTGAGACCCAGTCACAGCACGGACTGATATGGCGATGCCAGGCAGGAGCCAGATGAACGGCCGGCGCATAGTGGTGAAATGCCTTCAGATACGGGTCGTCCGGCGCCGAATCATGCCAGATTGCCAGCGCTGAGCACACTCCGTTCCTGAAAGAATCGTTTTCCGAGATTTGCTGCTCGTGATGGCTAAGAAAAGTCGCCATGATTTCCGGTTGTCTTATGTTCACCAGGGTCAAGGCCCAGGCAAAACCAGCCACGGCATTGCACCTTCCCAAAACGTGCGGCGGTTCCTCCTGGCATCTTTTCAGGCCCTGCCAGGGAGCACTGCGGAACGGCAGGAAATTGGTTGGAGCAAAATAGATGGCGCGGCCTATTCCATGCCAGAAATAAGCTAGCAGATCGGTGTTTGTCAGCAGGAGATGCTGATCGATACTTGCGACGAGTTGGGGATGAAGATTGCAGGCAACAAGTCCAAGGGCCTCAAAAGGGATTGCCGCATACCCGGCGCGAGAGTTGCCGCGGCAGAGCTGCCAAAAGGTCTCTAGCCAGCCCGAATAATGGGCTGGATCCGCGCGGTCCATCGCATTGAGCACCGCTTGTGCCAGTGATAATCCCATGCCGGTGTGCAAGGGAACAAGGCTCGCCGAAGGCGCCGCAATCAGATTTTTTGCATCCAGCAACGCGGACGGAAAGCCGCCGCGCGCCAGAGCAAGCTCCGTGTAATAGTGTCCCAACCCTTCAACAGTCCAGACGCGAAAGTAAGGTCCGAGTTCGGCTGCCTGATCGATGAAATTCAGAAGGGGAAAGTCAGGGCCGGCGGAGAGATTGAGCACCGAATCCACGTACTCAAACATATAAAAGGCCTGCAGTTTATTCCTGAACTCATCCCAGCTGATCTGCCCATCAGTCGCGGGCGAAAACAGCTTCAGGAAATCGACCGACCTCAGCAACGACTCCAGCGCGGTCTTTACTGCGGCCCGCATGTAGGGAACGGCGCGGGGACGGAACAGTTCAGCCAGAGAGGGCCACGGCAGGGAATTCCCGGAATGATACGGAGGGATGTCAATAAAAATGGCTCCTCCTCTGCGCTATTGCCCTCCGGCTTGCAACCTTGCAACCAGCGGACCTAAAGACTGAAAACGGAATACCTGATCCAGAGCGTGGTGCTGCTTGAGCACTGGATGGTAGCTGCTTAGGGCGTTGAGAGCAGGCTCATAGATGCAACGGCGCCACAATTCAGTGAGCTGATTGTCGCCGGAGCCGGGACGATGGCGATAAAAAGCGCTGACGAATGGCTCATCCGGCGTGGTGTCCTGGCGCATGACGATGCATGAGGCCACCCCATTGGCAAAGCCTTCCTGGAAACGCGAGCCGCTCATATAGGTTTTCAATACGCCTTCTTCAATCTCCGGCTGGCGCATGTTCACCAATGTGAGCGCCCAGGCCAGACCTGCAGCGGCGCTCATCTCATCCCTCAGGCCGCTTATTTCACGATCAAGAGCTCCCCACGCCGAGCGCAAGACAGGCAGGAAGTAAGCTGGACCAAAATAAAGTGCGCGGCCGTATCCATGCCAGAAAAAGCCGAGGTATTCGGGAGCGATTGCTTCCAACTCGTCGTGGACCAGATTGGGCATGGTGGAATAGAAAACGCGGCTCACCAATCCCAGGGATTCAATGGCCGCTCCCAGATAACCTTGACGGGAGTTTTCCCGGCATAGGGTGACGAAGGTCCGCACCACGTTGGCGATTTCGTGCCGGGGAGATGAAGGGCTCACTGTGCTGAGCAGGTTGTAGGCAAAAGAGAGGCCCAAGCCGGCGTGCAACATGAGCAGGCTTTTCGTCGGCACCGGAGCATTTTCCTCCCAAAGAAGCCTTTGAGGAAAATGTCCTGAGAGCCTGGTGTACAAAGTGGTGTAGTATTCGCCCAATCCCTCCACCGCCCACAAAGCCAGGAAAGGCGAGAGAGTATAGGCCTTGGCCACCAGCTCGGGAAGAGGCAGAAGTTCGTTCGACGGCAAGTGCAGGATGTTGGAAAGGTTTCTCACCTGGGTGAAAATTTCGAGCTTGTTGCGAAATTCCATCACTGCCAAACGCTGGGTATCGCCGGGAAGAAGGACGCGCGAAATCTGGAAAGATTCGTGAAACACTTCAGAGGCCATGCGTGCCAGATTTGCCGGGGTCCACGTCTGGGGATAAAAAAGATCGAAAAGACCGTCCAGCGCCCCCTGCTGCGCATAATCGCCAAAATAGAAAACAGTCTGGGAAATATTGCCCAGATTTAAGACCATTTCTTGTGCGGTTACATTGAGAGAATTCGTGAGCGCGCGCCCTCCGACCGCTTCACATAATCGTGCAAACAGATGCTCAGCCTGCGACGCGTCTCTGACTGCTTCCGCTCCGATCCTCATATTGTATGTCCTGCACGAGTGGCTCTAGGAGTCCGATGGCATTGGTCCCCAGCCGGCTGCCGCGCTTTCATTGGTAACCGGAGTACCCACAGAAGGAGCGCCTGTTGCCTGTCCGGAATACTGGCCTGGTGACGGATCAGGGGATTGTCCAGTCTGTGGCCGTTCGCCTGCGGCGGGCGCACGGTCGGTCATGCTGCGCATGAAATTGGCGGGGTTCATCCAGTTTCTGGGATTCATCATGCTGGCTATTCCCGCAGCTATGCCATCGTTCCCCGCACGACGCTCGGGACTCGCTGCCCCGGTCATTCTGGTCCAGGTGCCGGGGTTGACCCACACAGAGGGATTGACCAGCGAGAAAGCCATGTCTACCAGTTCGCGTTGCATGCTATCGCCGGTGCGATAGATTCCCTTCATTGACTCATCAAGTTGACTTGCCGCGACTTGCGCCATAGGAGCGAATACGTTGTCGCGGTTCTGTTGTCCGGGTCGGAAAAGATTTATGGCCTGCTCTGCTCCCAATAGCGAAAGCGCCCAGGAGAAGCTCAATGCGGATTTCGTCAGTTCGCGTATCATAAGTGTTCCTCACCAGAAGGCCGCTGGCGCCAATGCCGCCCGGGACTACTAACTGCCTGTCCCTGGAAGCATGAATGCCACTGATACAGACACTTCCAGCCACAAAACTTGCAAAACGAACGCGTCAGATGGAGGACGGCATCGGTTTGAACCGTTTGCGCGCTGAATGCTGCGCTGCATTCAGCGGCAACCATCAGTTATGGGCAGTTGCATGGTTCACTACCCTGGCGGATCATCCCACACGATCAAACCGGCTCTTGCGTACGCCAATCGGTTGGCCGGGAATAGGTGAAGAGGTGACGACCGTCGCCTGACAGTTGTCGAAACTGATATTGAACTGCAACCCATACATGAAATAGTTTGGTTTGTCTCCCGGGGCGATCCATTCCAGGAAGATCCAAAACAAATTATCGAGATTAGGCGGGATCTGCAGATCCCGCGTGAGTACCTGCCCTATCCATAGGAAGCACCCTTGTTCAATCTCATACGATATGAGGGCCATCTCCGTCGGGAACAATACCCAGGTTGTGAGCCAGCCGGTGATCCCGATGTCGCTGCGATAGACGTTCAGCGCCAGGTCAACTTTTCTTTCGGAGAGCGCAGGCAGAGCGTCCGAAGTGTAGTGCTTTTCCTGTGATCCCACTACATTTTGGATGTACACGCCGTCGGTTTCTTTTCCTTTTTCCCAGGTCATGAACCATGGCGCTTCCTTGGTAGGGATTTCGTTCTTTGTTTTGAAATCGTAGAGGCGGTTGAGCCCCTTCCACTTGGCGGGAAAACTTTCCAGGCCGGCTGATTTGAATGACGGGCGAAGACCCTGCGCGAAGGCTTTTTGCAATGCCTCTTCGGTAATGCTGGGGGGCGCGGTAAAATCGCCGTGACCGTTGTATTGTTCATAGGCTTTGGCGATATCCGTACCGAGCTTCTTGGCGCAAGTCTGGAACCCGAAGCGCAGATATCGCAGCCGCATTGTGTTTTCATTAATACGCTTCCACAAATCATCGAAGGGATTGCCGCCCGGCTTGAGTCCGTCCGTTCCGGTCGTCACAGGCTGGGGTGGCGCGCCGGCCGGCGGCGCTTGTGGTCCAAGTTTGTTCCGGATTTCCTCCAAAATGCGTATTTGCTGTTCTTCATACTTGAATTTCTCCCGGGGATACCGGTCGAGCACTTCATAGTAGACACGAAGGTATTTCTTGTCCTCCGGCGGAAGGCCCAACAGTTTGCCGTCTTTCTGATAGGGCGAGTCCGGGTAGCTCTTGCTCTGCCATTTTGCGGGGACCGCGGTTTGACCTTTCTGAAGATCCTGAATGAACTCTGCGACTTTCCACGCCGTAAAGGAACTTCCGTCGAGATTGTCCGAGACGAGGTCCTCCTGTTCGGGAAAGGCAACTTCATATTCGCGGCGCACAAACATTACCTTGTAGCGCACGAGTTTCAGCATGTCATCATGCAGGTCTTTATCCAGAACGCAATCAGCTTCCATAAAACCCTCCGCACCACACAATACGGCCATCGTGATAAAGCAGACGTCGATAGGACAATTGAGCGGCGTGAATTTGCAACCGCCGGCTCTTTGCTGGATTTTCAGTCACAAGGCTCACATTTGTACGAGTTGTTTTCATCGTCTTTGTTGCACACGAAACGCTTGTGCGGCGGCTTGTGACCGGCAGGCCGGAATTTGCAAAGCGGATCGCTCAATCGAGCCACATAAGTGGTCGCTATTGCGTGGGGCGCGATCCCGACCACCGAATTATCCGAAACCAGGCCCTGAACGCCCTTGAAAACTCCACGATCATTCACGATCGGCGCATAACCGCCGAAGCGAAGAGCCTGTTGCCCGGGAGCGCCGGACAGGGTCAACGTGAAGGTGCGTCCTTCGCCCGCATAAGGGGCCGCATGCCCAAACCGGGACCCTGCTCCGCCGTCGAATCCGAACCCGCCGATTTCCACTCCCTCGCGGTTGGTGAAACTGTTATTGTCATAATCGGTAAAACTGATGGGAGCGGTTACGGTGCCGGGCGCGCCGGGATTAAGAATGTTCAGGAATACGTACGATCCGAAGTTCCCAATCACCGGACCTATGCTGGAAGTTGTATGGAGCCGCCCCCGGTCGTCGATTGCGCAATCGATATTCAAAATTCTGATTTGCGGATGCAGTTCAAACCCCTCGAGTTCTCCATGTGAGCCGAACAGATAGTTGGTTTTTTCATGTTTGTTTTTCTTTTGGCCGCGGAAGAGCAGATAGGCCACGTCAGGCTCGGGACAATCAATGGGACGCGGCTCATCCAGGCTGTGGTGGATCCGCAGAACACCCTGAAAATCCATGACACGGCACAGCAGGTTCCCCGAAAATCCACTGTTCGGAGACAAGCTTCCGCAATAGGTGTAAATTCCTTCCAGGCCCTGGAATTTGCCGAATCCTTCCATCAGAACCCCGATTGCTCCCACCAGAAGCTGCGGTTGACCATTGATCTGCATCGGATAAGTGCGCCCGCTGCCAAATCCCCGGAATCCATCTTTGCCGTTGGCGAACCTGCAGATCGAGTCCAGCATGACAAATCTCTGCGAGCGCTTTGTATCAAGAGCGGTTGGCGGCGGCTCCACACCGGGCAAGGCGCCGAATCCATCAGGAGCAAGCATCCATCGGTGCTCGAATGTGGCGAGCATTTCTCCCACCGTGTTGTGCACGCAGAGGCCGCTTTGTCCCGGCGGATCGACCGCCATAATGAAGCGATGTAACTTCTCGCTGACCTGCATGCCGATGACGGAACTTGAGCTGCCCGATGCAAGAATCATGCGCGAGCGTTTGCCGTCGGGAATGGAAAACAAAGGGAAGTACGCCGCTTCGTCAAGCAGGTGCTGCACAACTTCAAAAGGATGGGTTTCGGCGTTCATGTTCGGCAGGGAAGCCGTCGCAGTCTGTGCGGAGCGTTGTTTTCCGAAAGTATCTTCAATCATGGCACTCGCTCCTCGCGGTCTCAAATTCGTTCCTTATTAAATCCAGCCGGCCAGAATGCCGGCCCCTTTTTAAAAATCAATTTGCCGTTTACAGCGTTTCACCTGATGGGCGCGCGGTTTTATGGAACGCGCCTGAACTTGAGCACGAGCCCGAGAAAGGCGGCGCTGCATTTGGCAAAATCAAAATTGACCGGCATGGCGCAGGTGCAGATTGATTTTTTCCCTGTCTGCTCCAATTCGAAATCAATGGCAACAATAAATTGGTCCGGTACGACCTCGACAAATTCAGCCTGAGGCATGGGGCCGGTCCATGGAGTGAGATCGGGCTTCAACATCTGCTTGAACAAAAGGATCTTTCCATCCAGCGGATACGCTATGGCTCTCATGCGAAGGGGGCCACCCTGGTTCAGCGAAGACCAGGAGACCAGGCCCAGGCGATCGCTATATGCGTACGCATGAAGATCAACCTGGTTGCCCGCCAGCGCCTTCCGTATCGCCGCCGGGTCTTCCGGATCGACGCGCTGTGAATATGATTCGGCAACTTTCTGCAAATAGGTGAAAGCAGGGTGCGTTGACTCCATGGCGGAACTACGGACGCTGTGATTGGGTGGTACGTCCACGTCCGCGGGCGGCATCCCTTCTTTGCGGATGAAGACCTGGAGAAAATTGTCGCCTGATCCTGCCAGGAGATCCAGGGTTTCCTGCGCTGTCGATACTGGATTCGTCACCGCATTCTCTATTTCTTTCGCGCTTACCGCGGGAGTCTGAAATGCTCCCAGGTCTTTAGACTGCTCGAAAAAGCCGGAGAGCGCTTGAGCAATCCCGGCGGCACAGCGGCGAAAACTTTCCCGCCAGGTGTTGAAGATCTGCGCATTCGTTTGCAACTGATCCAACAGCTGGTTGTAAGGATCATCAGGCCGCGCCGGCGGCTTCAAGGCATCGCGGATCTGCCCGAGAACTCTTATCTGCTGTTCCTCGTACTTGAATGCCTCTCGTGGATAGCGCTCCAGGACTTCGAAATAGACCCGCAAATATTTCTTGTCCTCATGCGGTATGCCTTTCAAAAACTCACCCGTGGTCATCCCCGCGGGATATTGTTTAGACCGCCATTTTGACGGAACGGGCATGGTGTGCGCTTCCAGGTCCTGAATGAATTCAGCGATTTTCCAAGCCACGAAGGAGCTTTCCGTAAGATTGTCAGACACGAAGTCTTCATGCTCAGGGAACGCAACCTCAAATTCACGGCGGACGAACAGAACCTTGTAGCGCACCAGCTTGAGCATGTCGCCGCTCAGATCTTTGTCTAATAGGGCTGCCATTGGCTGTCTCCAAAAAACTCCAGTCAGATCGAATCCCGGACCTGCTCCAGAGCGTCGATCTCCCTCTCTTCAAATTTCAGCGGCTGCCGGGGCCATCGATACGAAACCACGTAATAAACGCGCAAGTACTTCAAGTGTGGCTCCAACTCCTCATTGTGTATTTTGGTTTCCTGAAGAAACTTTGCAATGATCCAGGCGGTAAATGCTTTGCGGGTCATCCTGTCGGGTACAGTGATTTCGCCCGCGCCTCCTTCCATGACTTTTTCGTCATCGCGCCTGAGAGAAACAATTGTGTAGGCGACGAGTTTCACCGTGTCGTCGTCCAGATTGGTCAGCGCATCCTCTGATTGTTTGTCTGGCGCAGTTTCCATGGGACTTATTTCCGTGATGCGATCCTGCAATTGAAAATGATTTCCGCTCAAACAGGCTATTGCTGCTCACGGCTCCTTCCCGAACGAAACTTCTCCGTCGGATCAATCAGATGGAGAACGTGCATGAGTGAAAGGGCGTGCGGCGCAATGCCGATCAGTGAATTCACCGTGAGCATTCCCTGCACTCCGGCAAATTGTCCGGTTCCGCCTGTGATGGGTCCAAAGCCGGCAAACCTTACGCCCAGCTGTCCGGGAGCTTGCGGGAACTTCAAACCGAACGACCATCCCTCCACGACTCCGCAGGAAATCGTGCCGACGGTCAGTCCCGCGCTGTCGTTGAATGTATAAATCTCCTCGGTGGTAAAGGGGACCGGCGAGTTCGCGGTACCCGGAGGCGCTGAAAGATCAAAAAAGACAGTGGCCTGCATGGGGCCTACCATCTGATCGACGTCCATGTGGGTGCGGGGGCCGCGGCCGCCGGTAACATAACTGAAACGCGTCGACCGCATAACAGAGGGAGTGATCAAGCTCACGCGTCCACCTCCGGGAGGAGGCCCGAACGTGGTTTTTACATGTTTGTCTTTCTTAAGGAGCCTAAGTTCGACGAACGTATTGCTGGGATCGGGATCTCGAATCGCATCCAGTGAAGGCAGCTCATTTTCAGTGACAAGAGTCCCCTGGTCATCGCGCACACGAAGGTTGACGTTTCCCAAAAAGCCCATCTCCGGGGTGATTGTTCCCGTCAATACCAGCGTTCCCTCCCGCCCTTCAAATTTTCCTGTGCCTGAGACAAGATTGCAGATAGCGCCGGCCAGGAGCACGTGGCGTCCATTGACAACCAGAGGAAAGGTGCGGCCGACGCCATAGCACTTGCATTTTTCGTTGCCAAAGGTAAGTTCGCATTCCTGCGCCACGAAGTGTTGGGACCGCCAGGCATCAAATATCATCGGCGGCGGAGCCTGGCCAGGGTGCCAGCCGAAGTCCGCAGAGGTAAGGAGGCAAAGGCAGCGAAATCTGCCGGTATCAGAGCCTACCTCCTGATTCACTTTAATCCCATGTCCAGGCTTTACGCCCACGGTGACTTCAAAGCGATGGAGATCACTCAGCAGATCGAGACCGTAGCCTCCGTTCAGATTGAACCAGTCGGCGGTATCGCGGGAATTCAATGAAGCACGGTTGAGGTGTCCGGCCACCGGAACTGCAAACATACTGAAGTTAGCGGTTTCATCGAGCAGTTGTTGGACGAAATCATAAGGATAGGTTTGCGCATTGACATCCGGCAGCGAGCCGTTGGCAACATGCGGCGGAGCGACTTGTCCACTCATACCTTAGTCTCCATCAAATGCGGCGCAAATCTTCGCGCCGGCCGCAAATACAATGAGATGATCCATTCAGAACCATCCCCCAGTCCTGGCGGCGGAGCGAAACTTTCCATTTGGATCGTTGAGGCGTGCCATGTAGAAGTGGGTGACGATCTGATCGCCGGGCGGTGGATAGAAGACCGAACCGGACGACCCATAGAACATTCCCTCGACGCCCGCGAAGCATCCCGTCCCATACACAATTGGACCGAAGAACCCGAATCTGGTGGCTGGCGCTCCGGGAGCGCCAGGAAGCGTCATGTCAAACCTTCTGCCCTCGACCACGTTTGTCAGCAGCGCGCCGAGCGTCTTTCCATTGCGATCAAGAAGACTGTATTGTGCGACGCCCTCGAACAAAAATGGCGATAACGGTGTTCCCGTGGGGGGCGCATTGGGCACTGACCCGCGTCCAAAGCCGATCTCCAGCCCCATGATTTCCTGGCTCACTGTGAAATTCTTTACTTCGAAGTTACGAGGCGCCGCGAAATCAAACTGCAGAAGCCTGAGTTGCGTGGTAATGTCCACTCCCCTTACCTGGCCGTCCGGGCCAAAGCTGAAATGGTTCTGCAATCCTGGCTGTTCCAGGCCTTTCTGCGCGGCCCACAAGAGATAGGTGGTTTCGGGATCGGGCGCAGGCTGGGATTGGATCGGAGGCAAGGCCGCCTGTGTGCGCAAGTCACATTGTGAATCCTGAAAGCGGACGAGAACGTTTCCCTGAAATCCATTGGGCGCGAGGTCCCCACAAAGGGTGAAGTTACCAACATGACCACGGAACTTTCCCAGCCCTTCGGTGACATTTCCGATGGCGCCAATGACAATGCGAGATTGCTTGCCCACCATCATCGGAAACGTTCTTCCGGTCCCGAAGCTCCTGAATCCGTCTTCGCCGTTGCCAAAGAGAAACGTCATCTCTTGCATGACGAAGCGTTGAGACAGCGCGGGATTGAGTTTTGTTGGCGGCGGCTGCCGGTCCGGGCGGGCCAGAAAGTCATCGGGAATCATTGACCACCGCATGTTCAATTGGCCAACGGCTTCTCCAAAAACGTTCGTGGCCTGCACTTTGCCGGTATCCGGCGATTGCAGGAGCACGTCGAAGCGGTGCAGCCTGGCGGTCACGACGAATCCAGTAGCGCCGTCGCTGCATTCACCCGCAGTTTGCTCGGGAACCGCAAACAGATTGAACCCGGCAGCCTGGTCGACCAACTGCTGAAGCACTTGCGCCGGTAGTCCTGGTCCGGCACTCGTCCCGGCGGGCACGCCAGGTGCAGCGCCAGGAGGGCCGGTGGAGGCTGATGAAGAAGCCACTTTACTTGCTCCCGAATTCTACCGGTGCACACCTGGTCTTCCTTGCGGCAGGCATGGCGGGGTAGAGAGTTGTTTGGTTGCAACGCGGGTTCCGGAGAGGCCGTGGCACAGGTTCCATGGCCTCTTGCGGCCCTGGCTATGGCAGTTTGTCTCGAATTTCCTCGAGTACCCGTATCTGCTGCTCTTCGTACTTGAACTTCTCTCGCGGATAACGTTCGAGCACCTGGTAATAAACGCGCAGATATTTTTTATCCTCGGGTGGAAGTCCCAGCAGCTTGCCATCTTTCACGAAGGAGGAAGCTGAAGACTCCGAGTTTTTGGGATAGCCCTTGTCCACCCACTTTGCGGGCACACTGGTCTCTCCCCTTTGAAGTTCCTGAATGAATTCCGCAATTTTCCACGCGGTGAAAGCCGATCCATCCATGTTGTCGGAGACGAGATCTTCTTTTTCCGGAAAGGCAACCTCATACTCGCGGCGGACAAAGAGCACTTTATAGCGCACAAGCTTCAACATATCATCATGCAGGTCTTTATCCATTTCGGTCCCGCAATTGCCATTTGTCGTCAAGGGCGTTTCCTCCAATTCTGTAATTTCCATTCTGCTGTAAACGTCATCTGTGTTCACTGCATTGACGTCAGTTGTCTGTGCCCGCTCATCGGAAGGGCCTGGAATGACTTGCCGGCCGGCTACGACCTCCATTCCCTGCTTTGAAACGTCTTCTACCTGCTGCAGTGTCCTGATCAGCACATCGACACCCGATAAAATAACGGCCATTGGAAGCATCAGCAGCCGTGCGAAGACTTGAAGTATGCCCCCGGAATCATGGTCTCCTTTCATCCCGTTATTCCTGGCGCTGCGATCCCTTCACCAAACTTTGTCGCCCAGCAAATCAATTCGCCGCCGCTCCTGTGACGTTGCGCATCTTCCGGATTGAGATCTTCCATGTCATTGCTGGAACAGGTTTTAGTTGGCAGCCAAATACATGAGACGGCCAGCGACCTATCGAATAGACAGTACCCGGATATAGATTTGCGAATCGCTCTCAATTGTGGAGATCACCCGGCGACGGCAGGTTTGAACGTGGCATGGAAACCGAGATAGAGCGCCTGCTCCAGCGAGATGCGCGCCATGGGCCCTGCGCTGACGTTTCCTGCGTCGAAAATAAGGAAGCAGCTCTGCTTTTTTCGAGCATCAAATTCCTGGCAAATCACCGCGCCGGCGGATGAGTCCGGCGCGCCCACAAAAACAGGTTCGCCTCCCAGGTAACGTTGTCCGGCACACTGATACGTATCGGCGGGCTGATCCGCGTTATTCCAATTTGCATGGATCAACTGATCAAAGAATTTGCGGCCGTGCGCTCCGGCGGCCGAAATACCCAGCATCCAAAAATCATCGTAGGATTGCATGGCATAACGAGGATCGAGAGCGGGAAAATCGGGCGAATAGAAAAGGGGAAGCGGATTCCGGCTGACCAGCTGGCGGTTGTTCAGATTGGGGGCGAGACGAACAGGACCCCCGCGAGGCGCAGTCTGGAACATGCTGGGCACTGGCTGATATTGCGGGTAAATAGGTTCATCGAACTCCAGCACGTCAACGAACAATTGACCTTCCTGTTCGAACGAGTTGATCAGATGCAGACAGTAGCCGGCGCCAACCGGTATTGACGCGGCCACTTCACCGTTCGAGCGATTCAGAACGAGCAACCTGCTTCCACGTTCGGGTTGCCACTGTAGCGAATCCATGACTGTCTGGCCTGTCTGAAGCAGGCGGCTTATGTCGAGAAGGTAAGGGCTCAGGTAGAAAACGGCATAATGCCTGCTGATGCTGAAGTCGTGTACAGAGTAGGGAAGGTCAAGGCTGATGGCTTTCCGGTAGCGCAGGCCGCCGGCGCCAAAGCAGTAAAAATAGAGTCGCGGTGTTTGTGAGAAAAATACTCCGAAATTGAACATCTCTCCTGATTCAGGATCGAACTTGGGATGAGCGGAGAAGGGGCTGGCATTATTCAGCCGTCCGCTGAAAGTGAACTGGCCGCGGGTATCCAGCGTGTCGGGATCAAGTTCCCAGGGCAATCCCTGTTCGCCAAAAGCCAGGAGACGATTGCCATAAGGATAGACGCTTACATTGACCGGCGATTCCAGGCCGTTGTTCAGAGCATTGAGACGGCTGCCTTCAAACACGGTGCCGAACGTGCGGAAAAGAGGGCGGCCCGCTTCCTGTTCCGCCACGAATTTTGTGCTGCGCACGTAGCGGCTTCTGAACCGGACTTGCCCGTTCGCAAACCGGAGCGCGCAAACCATGCCGTCGCCATCGAGCCAGTGCTGGTAAGAAAGGCCATTGAACCCGAAGCGTGCAGGTCCATTCAGATAGTACGTCCCGTGCAGGAAAGAGGGGACTTGCCCTACGATCTTTTCAATCGTGTAATCGGCTTCCGGGAACTCATGAGGAAAGGCACGCTCAATGCCTGGCGCAAAGTCGGGCAGATCGGTGGTGGTCCCGACGGCGGCCGTGGAAGATCCCGGCCGCATCGCAATCCCAGATTCTTTTCCCGAAACTACAGACTCAACCGGCATAAGCACACGCACCTCTCTCTTAAGAGACACATTGACTTCAGCGACTTGCAATGCAATCCAGCTTTCAACCGGACAGAGCCCGCAGCGTCAGCAGACCGGCCAGCATCAGCACACCGATGACGATCTTTTCCGTAGCCCCGCTCAGGTGTGCGGATTGGGACACAAGCACTGCGACAATGAGAAGAAAAATGGCCACTACAACCGCAATATTTCGGGGGCGCGAATCGCTTCCACTTTGGACCGTGATCTCCGGGGCAGGGAGCGATGCCCGGGTGAGGGCCTGATCGAACGTTCGGGGAAGATTCACCAGAATGCCGGCGAACTTGTCGGAGTTCTGTATCCAATAACGCAAGTCAGCGAGTTCACGGACTTCAGAGAAGATTTTCTCCGTTTGCAACTCCTCTACCCCTCCGCGCATGGCATCCTCGCTATCCGCGATTTTTCGAGCTATTCTGGCGACGGAGAACAGGCCGCGATAAAAACAGAGCAGGAGCGGTTTGGGGAAGTATCCATGGTCCAGCGCGGTCTTCCAATGCTGGAACACCAACTGGGCAAGACTATTGCTGTCAGCGCCCAGAATGGGTTCCAAAGCGGCAAAATAAGCCGACTGCCTGAAATTCGTGCGGAAGCTTTGCACGTCAATCCTCTTGTTTCCGGCGCTATACATCTCATGGAGCAGACATGCAGCCGAACGGTCCGGATCGTCGACCACGGCGGCAAGCAGGTAGTTCCGCAAGTTTTCCCGAACGGCTTTTGGAAGCTTGGCCAACTCGCAGCCTTCAAAGGACAGCCGGTCATTTTTTCTGACTGCGACGTTGTGCTCCTGTGGGTCGACAGGAAAGGGACCGCCGGACATGGCGAGTTCCAGCCATACCTTGCAGATACGCCGGGCCAGCGCATCACGGGGAAAACTGTGGCCGGCCATGCTCTGATCCAGGCTCCTGGACTCGATCTTCTCCATCGTGAGCACACGGGCCGTAGACAGCTCATGATAGATCTTCTGATTTTCCAGCCCATCGTAAGAGCCCTTATCGGCAGTGTCAGAGGCGTTCTCCAGAGCTTCCTTTTCCAGAGAAAGATTCGTCTTTCGCCGTAACGCGTAGAGGAAGTCGGCAACAACATCCTGAATCTTGATCTCACCGCAAAGCCGGTCGATGATTTCCTGGTCCAGAAACGCTCTTAGCGCCTGATCGCCTTGCAGCGCATGGTACTCAGGACGAAGGAGTGTGACGGTGACCAAATTTCCGGTCATGAGCCTGGCGGAATGGGACTGACGAATGAGAGTGGAGCTGAGTGGATGGTAATCAAAATCCTCGAATTCCTGGGGAAATGCACTGCCTAATTCGTCCGTAAGCAGCCGGTAGATTTCCGACGGAAGTAAAGGAGCAGATGCATCGGCAGCAAGCGCCAATTCCCGGCAATACTCGGCGGGCAGGAGATCGATGCGAGACGAGAGGTAGAGAGCAAAACAGGCATAGCGGGAGCCAAGATTCTCCAGCTCCATGCGGAGTTGCCGGGCCCGATATTGGAGCGGGTCTGCGATCTCCGGGCCCAGGGACGGCGAACTCCTGCCGGGAACGTGTAAGTTCGTTCCATGTCTGCCATGATGACGGTGTGTCCAGCGCATTGGCATTTGATTGTTCCGCAAATTCTAGGAAGCCCCAGCCAGTCTCAACGCGCGCCAGCCCATGATGATCCCCCAGGGCGCAAGCGCGGCTGCAAGAACATAGATGCCGTGCCCCGGCCACTTTTCTCCCACGGGCCAAAGAACCATGGCCAGGCACAACGCGATCCAAGCCACGCTCAGCATTTCAGTGAATGCTTTGCTTTTGCTCTTTCCGGACCGGCCAGGGAATATCCTGCGCCCCGCGGGCGGCTGGTTCTGGAGATGTTGCAGCATGACAAAGGCGCGAAAGAGGCCATCGTGGATGAGGTTCCGAGAACCTCCAAACCAGCCAACCAGAGCATCAGAAGAAATCAGGTTTCTGAGGGAGTCCTGCTTGATGTGCCGTTCACAGGCCTGTTCCAGATGCTTTCCCACGTCGATGTCCGGAGTAAAAGTTTTTACAAGACCGTCCAGAGCGATGGCCGAACGTATGTATTTGATGATGTCGCGTTGCGGCCATATCCCGTTTTCCCGGGAGAGGATGAGCAAATCCAGCATGATCAGAGTAATGCTCTTGCGCAGCCGCGATGTGGTGGTCCGCTCCTGGTACCAGCCGCTGGCCACCTCTTCCAACTGGCGGCGAAAACCCGAAACGTTTGCATTCTTGGCAAAAGTGGTGATCTGAAAAAAACTTTCGCACATGCTTTCCAGATCTCCTCGCGCGTAGGCCAGGGTCATGGAGATGAGATGCCGCCGGGAATAGCGGCTCAGCACGCCGGAGATTCCAAAGTCGATGTAACCGACCACATTGCCAGGCATAATCATAAGATTGCCCGGATGAAGATCGGCGTGAAACATCCCATGGCGGAAAGCGTCGCCAAGAAAATTATCGATCAGGCGGCTGCCGAACACAGTTGGTTTGAACCCGGCGCCCGCGGGAAGGCTTTTTGCCTCCTGATGTCTCAGGTATTCCGATACGGTCATACCTTCCAGAAATTCGACAGTGAGAATTCTGGCCGTCGTACAACTCCAGAAGACAACCGGAACCTTCTCGTTGGGGTTGTCGCGGGCATTGCGCCGCAATTCATCCATGTAGTGGGCTTCGCGGCGAAAATCAAGCTCATCCTGGGTCCAGGCAATGAACTCCTCCGTGGGAGGGATGATCCAATAGAGGAACCTGAAATGGAACAGTTTGACGGTGTTCACCACGAACTTGAGGGCGGAAATATCCGCGTGAAAGTCCATGATGATGGTAGGGCGCCTTACCTTGACCGCGAGTTTCTGCGACCGCAACGTGGCGACATGCACCTGACCGATGGAGCCGGTGGCGATGGGCACCGGATTGATGGAATCGAATACCTCGGCAGGTTTGCGGCCCAGATCTTCCATGAACGTCCGCTCGACTTCTTCGTAGGCGAACGGTGGAACGCGGTCGAATAGACTGAACAGCGCGCGACAGTACTCTAAAGGCAGCAAGTCCGATTGCAGCGCCATCATCTGGCCGAATTTGATGAACGTTCCGCCTATCTCTTCGAATGCCAGCCGAAACCGCTCAGGGCCGGGCAAAGTAGGGTTGGGGAGTTTTTGAACAAGCCATTGCCAGCCTGAAAATCGCTGAATGAGAAAATGGGCGAGAAAATGGCGGAAGGCGATGGAGAAGATCCGGGCAAATCGCCGAAAGCTTCTGGTCGTCCTCATCATCGCTCACCTTCGGCAGAAAAACCGGCCCGCAGCGCTCACGCCACTTCGGCAAATAACCTTTTCCGCACCAAGCCCACCGTGTCTTCCACGGTCTTGATGGAGGCCATTTCTTCTTCCGTGGCCTGGAACTTGAATTCGCTTTCCACGTTGACGGCAATTTCAAGAATAGCCAAGGAATCAAGTCCCAGGTCGCCTTCGTACGAAGCGGAGTCAGGGATTTGGTCTGTAGAGATGCCTGTCACCTGGCTGATTGCTTCCTTGACTTTGGGCCTGATTGCGTCGACATCCATCGTCCTCTGCTCCTGGTGTGATGTGACGGCTCACGAGTGAGCCGCAGTGCCTCGAGTTAAAGACACTGGACCGGGAGAAATTTGCAGGAACAAGCGCCAAGAAAAGTTGCTGCACAAAAATTGTTGCAACGTAACGGATATGCAGCAAAAATCCCGCCTGATGTTTGTCTCAACATAAGGTGTAGTGAGAATGGCTCCCTTCATGAAAGACAAGGTCTCTGTCCTGCTGGTGGATGATCATGCACTGGTGCTCCGTGGACTTCGGCGGCTTCTCGAAGACGATCCTGAAATAGAAGTCATGGGCGAGGCAGGCGATGGCGCAACCGCGGTGGAACTTGCGTGCCGGCTGCGGCCGGCAGTGGTCCTAATGGATTGTGTGCTTCCCGGAGTCAATGGCCTCATTGCAACCAGCCGGATTGTCGCCAGTTGCCCGCAAACATCTGTCCTGATGTTGAGCATGCATTCGGAGGAAACATGGGTCCGCAAGGCGTTCCAAAGCGGCGCGCGGGGATACGTTCTCAAAAATGCCGGAGATCTGGACCTGGCAAACGCAGTTAAGCTGGTGGCTGCAGGCAAAGTTGTGCTCGACCCTCAACTACCACACGCGGAGCATCTGAAGGGCGAGCGGGATTACGGACTCACTTCGCGCGAACTTCAGATCCTGCAATTCATTGTCGACGGCAAGTCGAACAAGGAGATCGCGAGCCATCTTGATCTCAGCGCCAATACGGTTGCCGTACACCGTGCCAACATGATGCAGGCATTGGGTATGCACAAGACCGCGGAGTTAGTGACCTATGCCCTTCGCAACGGGCTTGTAGACCCGATGTGAGACTCCTCCTTCCAGGCGCCTTATTGACTGATACAGTCATTGCAGTGTGAAGAACCAGCAGCCGCTAACGAAGAAAAGAATTTACTGCGCCGTTGTTTGAACCGTATAGCGCTTCTCAACCAGAGCGTCGCTTCCTTCCGTGATCTGAATGATCCGATTAGCGGCGACACGTTCAAAAGTCTGAACTGATCTGGAGCACGGCCAGCGCACGATCAGTTTGTCGACTTCCGTGCTGGCGCCGAGTCCAAAATGCAGCCGCAGGGCGCTTTGCGACCCGTAGCTGTCGCCCAGAACAACTTCTCGCGCCTGCTGCTGTCCCTTGACCTTAACGATCACGCGTGAGCCAACCGCATCACGGTTGGAGACGGTGCCGATTAACTCAACCTGCAGCCAGTTGCGTTCGAGCCCCACCAGATTCTTCAGAAGGGCGTGGCGGTCGGTCGACGCGGCCACCGCAATGTCCATGACGCCACGGTTCCAGAAATCCGCTACCGCTACTCCCCGGCTGTTTGTAATTAAATCGGTCCCGGTGGCATGGCCCATTTCTGAAAACGTTCCGTCAGCATTATTATGGAGATAACGATTGCGCTCCCATCCGTGCCAGGACTGTGTGCGGAAAAAGGCCGGATCAAAGAAGATGCCGGTTTTATATTGCCTCTGGTTGACCACAACGTTATTCAGGAAATCGAGTTCGATTTCCGAGCCTTTCTCGTTGTAAACCCATCCGTTCGCAGCATAGACATCTTGCCACCCGTCATTATCGAAATCTGCAAAGCAGGCGCCCCAGAACCAGCCCGGCGGGTTGGCGTTGGCTTTCAGCGTAACGTCTTCAAATGTGCCGTCGCCCCTGTTTTGCAGCAGGGTATTCCCGGATGCCATCTGTTGAAAGACGTCGACAAAACCAAGGCCCGACTGACGCATGATCTCGATGTATAACGGCATGTCGGTCTTCCACGTACCTTCTGTCACCGACTTCAGCATATAGCGCTTTACCGTGGGGGCTTCCGCATACCACGAATGCTCAGACCGGATGTGGGTCACGTAAAAATCAAATTTGCCGTCATTATCGTAGTCAACGAACGAAGCGCTCATGCCGGCTCCGTACGCCAGCGTGTTGCTTTTGACCGTAATGTCCTTGAACGTACCGTCACCATTGTTCCGATACAGCGTTTTTCGTCCGAAGTCGTTCACCACATAGAGGTCGGGATAGCCATCATCGTTGAAGTCACCCCACACTACACCCAGGCATAATCCTTTGTCCCCGACTCCGGCCTGTTCCGTTACGTTGGTAAAAGTGCCGTCGCCATTATTGTGATAAAGCTGATTAGGTTCGCCGTTGCGCGAATAGAAGGTTGTCGGAATGTCCTTCCTGGGGTCCATGTAGCGGCCCACGTAGAGATCAAGAAATCCGTCGTTGTCATAATCTGCCCAGGCGGCCACGGTAGTACAATTGTCAGCGCCCAATCCGGATTCTTTTGTTACATCTGTAAACGTGCCATCGCCATTGTTGTGAAATAACTGATTAGGACGAAACGTTCTGCTCACGAACAGATCTTTGTATCCATCATTGTCATAGTCGGCGAACACTGCCACACTGACACCATCCAGGCCGGCCAGTCCGGCTTGTTTGGTCACATCTTCGAAGGTGCCGTCACCGCGATTACGATAGAGTCTGGATTCAACGCCATCAGGAATGAACAGATCATAAAGTCCATTGTTATCGTAATCGACCGCTGTAATGCCTCCCGGACCGTATCGGATCATCCCAAACCTCAATGGTTCGTTCAGGAACAGCGGGTAGTACTGGTTCTGAAAATCCACTCCTGCTGCTGTAGCTACATTCAGGAAGTGCGGCTTTTCAGAGAGCATGCGTTCGCCGCTGACCAGAGAATGCCCCGCGATTTTTAGTCCATCGTTCGTTCGTTCCCAGGTAATTCTGAAATACGCGCGGTCGATGCTGGATCGTCTGGCGCCTTGCAACGTGCCGATACATTCAAACCGCACGCTGGTGGTGAGGGGCCGGGACCTCTTCCATTGTTCCACCCTGTGCAGGTGCATCGCCATTTCTTCTATGTGATCGAATGATTCCATGTAAGTACGCCATTCGGATAGGGCTTCGCCAAGGTCCATGGACTGCTGTTCTGCGATGAAATGATGGATATGGACGCCGTCCAATTCGCGCTCCGCCACCGGGTTGTTAATGCCAAGGCCGGTCCCTCCAAATCGGGGCGAATAGAACCGTTCTAGTTGGGAAAACTGAAAAGATTTCAGGCACTCAACAATTTCCTTGAGTGTATTTACCACTGAACGGCCAGTTTGAAAAAAATTCTCTCCATTTTTCTCAATGGAATTGAAAAATGGCAGGCTACCGCCGTTGAAGGGGTTCCATTTGCTCATTCAAACCTCGAACATTGCAGACTCTTCTACGTGTCGTTTGACAGATGGAGGGCCCCGATTTGCGCTTGCTCGGAAAAACGCGCGAATATGCGCAGAGAGTCAAATTATTCCGTGGTATTCTCGGTGCGTGTTTCGCTGGATTACTTCAGACCGGTCCGCCACAGCTTTGTTTCTGGGCCTTGTTATTGCGCTTGTCGCGGCATTGTATCTGGCTTATTTGAATCGCCGGTTATGGGCAAGAATTTCGTTCCTTTCGCAGCAACGCAACGAGCTGTCACAAAAGCTGGTTTTAACCCAGGAGTCTGCGCTGCACCACTTATCCCGGGAGTTACATGACGAATTTGGACAAATTCTCACTGCCATTGGCGCCATGGTCTCCCGGCTGCGCAAACAATTTGCCGCTGAACCGGCCTTATATTCTGACTTGCTCGAAATCAGCGGGATGGCACAAGCGGCCCTGGACAAGGTCCGCAGTCTTTCACAAGCGCTGCATCCCGCGATTCTGGATGAGAGTGGGCTGGAGAGCGCCCTGGATTGGTTTATTCCAAGATTGGAAAAGCATACCCGCATCAAGATGTCCTATGAGAAATCAGGGATTTCTTTTCCGGTTGAAAGTGGCGCCAGTGTTCACATTTATCGCATATTGCAAGAAGCTTTGAATAATGTTGTGCGCCATGCCGGCACTGGTGAGGCAAAGATAAGGCTGAAGTATCTGTCCGATGCATTGCTGTTGGAGGTAGAAGACCACGGCCTCGGGTTGGACCCACGGACCACGCAACGAGGGATTGGACTGGTGGTGATGCGGGAGCGTGCGGAACTCCTCCGAGGAAAGCTGGAGTTCTTACGGCCGTCGGAGGGCGGCACGCTCGTACGCCTGAGCATACCCAAAGCCAGCCTGCATCAACATCAACGATTCGAGCCTCTTGTTGCAGAGGGAACGGCAGGGAAATGACGCAAGGACGTTTGCGTTGAGCGCGAGGACAGCGACGGTCATTCGCCAGCCACATTCTGAAGCTGCATTAAACCAATTTGTTCATCCAGGGCTGCGCTGAGAGATTTGCATATGAAACGGATTGAGTCATGCTCTAATGAGTGAAAGAACGGCAGGCACAGCAGTCGCTGGGCCAAGTCCACGGTTGTCGAAAGATCGCCACAACGGAAAGGGAACTTGCGAACCACCGGCTGCAGATGGGCCGGCGGAAAGTACCGGCCACACTCGATTCCGGACTTCTTCAGTTGCCGCCATATCTCATCCCGATCTCGTTGGCGAACGCCTTCGGGCAGAAGCACGGGAAAGGCAAACCAGCTAATCTTTACGTTCGGGTAATCACGGTAACATTTCACATCCTTATTATTATTGTCATCCTGCAGAAGGTCCCGGTACCAACCGGCAAGAATCTCCCGCTTGTTCAATATGTCGTCTATTCTTGAAAGCTGCTGCAAGCCCAGAGCGCAGTTTATATCGGAGAGCCTGTAGCTATAGCCGGCATTTTCATGTTGAAACCAGTGCATGGAACTGTTACGGCCCTGGTTGCTCAGGCTGCGGACCAGGCCGGCGAGCGGTCTGGAATTTGTAATCAGAGCGCCGCCTTCGCCGGCGGTGATTTGCTTGTTCGGGTAAAACGCCAAAATACCGGCATCGCCCAGGGTCCCCGCTTTGCGACGATTGGTCTCTGCGCCTAATGCCTCACATGCGTCTTCGATCACCTTCAGGCCATGAAGACGTGCCAAAGCGCTGATCTGGTCCATCTGGGCAGGATGGCCGAACGTATGCACCGCGATAATGGCCTTGGTTTTCGGACTTATCAGCGGTTCCACCTTCGCGGCATCCAGATTCAAAGTACGGGGATCAATATCGGCGTAAACCGGGATTGCGCGCACAGCCAGTACGGCGTTGGTTACCGCCATAAAACTGAAAGAGGGCAGGATTACTTCGTCGCCGTCTCCAATGCGCAGCGCCAGCAATGCAAGCTGCAAGGCACTGGTCCCGGAGTTTATGGCCACCACGTGATCAACCTTGAGATAGGAGGCCAGCGCCTCTTCAAACGCACGGAGCACCGGCCCCTGGCTTAAACGTGATGATCGAAGCACCGCTGCTACGGCTGCAATGTCCGATTCCAGTATTTCTGGTTTAGCGAGAGGAATATTCATATTCTTCGATCAGGTGGATTGGGACCGGCTGCTTGATCCGCAGAGAGTCCGTCAGTGAAACTTCGGTGAGAACGCGCACAATCTTCTCAGCAGAATGGCCGTCGCCGTACGGATTGAGCAGATTGGCCAGTGAGGCCCGAAAGTCGTCAGACATGGCGGTGACGATGGCATTCGCAATTTCTCTGCGTTCAGGCCGGCAATCCAGAACGTTTCTGGCCCTTTCCCGTCCTTTTTGCCGCAAGCCCACGTTCACCACCGGCAGTTTGAAAGATGCAGCTTCCATGATCCCGCTGCTGGAATTGCCCACCATAAGGCCCAGGTACTGGAGCAGACTCAGATAGGTCCTATGATCAATGTTGGTGATGAAACTGGCATTTTTCCTGGCGGCAGCACATGTCCGGAACCTTTCGGCCAATTCGCGGCTGCCGGCATCAGAGTTTGGACTGATAAACAGCAGACGTTGCTGTATCGGTTCCAGTGCCGCAAGCAATTCCTCCACTTCCAGGAGAGTATCGCGTGCGATGGTCACCGGATGGTAGATCACGGCAATGGTCTTTTGATCCAGCGGAATCCGCAGACGCTGCTGGACCTCTTCGCGCGTGAACAAGGCTTGTTTCGTAATGTGGTCAAGTGATGGGCTGCCAACCACATGGACCCGCCAGGCCTCTTCGCCCATACCCATGACCCTTTGTTTTGAACTGTGTGTGGCGGTGAGATGTATGTGACTTAATTTCGTCAGGGCATTCCGGACCGCATCATCGATAGCCCCCAGACTGACATCACCGCCTTCAATGTGGGCTACCGGAATACGCAACGCCAATCCCACAGATGCCGGAGCCAGCATTTCATAACGATCAGCGATTAACAGAAGAAGGTCGGGACGCATTTTGCCCAGACAGTCGGCCAGACCCAGAGTTGCAATGCCTATGGTCTTCGCCATTCCCACGTCGGTATCGGAACTCAAAAGGCATTCGACGTTCTCGGCAGCAAAACCATCTCTGGCAATGTCCTTCCATGTATTTCCGAATTCCGCGGACAAGTGCGCTCCTATGGAGACGATGGTTAATTCCACGTCAGGGTGACGGGAAAGTTCCACCAAAACCCAATACAGATGGGAGTAGTCGGCGCGGGAACTGGTGATAACTGCTATTTTGCGCTTCATGCGATCTTAAGGTGGTGAAGCAGAGTTGGGCTCGGTGAGAACTCCGGGACTGGTTGCAGGTTGTCCGGCGCCGCCCGCGAGAGCAGCTCTGTCGCATCATGGTGAATGAATGCCATCTGACTGAGACAGCACTCATCAACCGAATTTGCGGTCAAAAGTTCTCCTGCTTTCGAAAATCGCCGCAGGAAATGAGGCAATCTTCCTGGCGTCACGCCTGCTCGGAAGCATTGGGTTAGCGGGTCAATTTGGTATTTTCCTGCTTTAATTATGTCGTCATCCCGAAAGGCGTAAGCGAGCCCCGCGTTTTCATCAGCGGGCGAGTAGCCTTGAGGGACCTTGTGTTTTAGTGACATAAACTCCCATAAACTCCATGTGATAGAAAGCACAAGGTCCCTCGGTCCTACTCGCGCGCTCTGCCCATTTACGGGCAAGTGCGGCCCGTAAACGGGAACCCGACTGCGCGCGCTCGTTCAACGGACCTCGGGATGACGATTCATTCATGGGAGCAGTCTGATCAGCCAAACTGACCCACTGCCAAGCATTGTTAAAGCTGGCGGAACGGAGAAAGCTGTTATAGCATCCAAATATCTAAAAGGAAAAATGATTGCGGGCTGAAAAATTCACCGTACAATAAACGTACAATAAATCGAGCATTGCAGGCTTTTTTTAGGCAATCCGGGCATTGTACGATCTACAGCAAATCAATAACTTTCGCGTTTTCAGAGCGGCGAGCTTTTCGATCCCGACTAGCTCCACTAAATCTGCGCAAGAAGATGGAGGCGCCGCCGCCTCATAAAAAGCGCGCGCAGGCTTCACGATCAAGGGACGGCCGTCTGTTCCGAATGGCCATCCGCCCTGTGCGACCTGCCCCGGATTGTTGATTCAGGAGAGAAATCCATGTCGAATAGCGAGCAGTTATATCTGAGGCCGAACATACAGGTGGAACCGTTGATAGATCATTGGTATGCGTGGCCGCATCTCATCCCTCCGGCCACGGCCGCAAGAAATATCACCGAACGTCACCTGAAGATCATGGATTCCTATATCAATGCGCCCGCGCTTCACGCAAATGCGGTAAAAAACCCCAAGATGCTGGGCGGGCCGTTCATTGATTATTCAGGGAAAAGAGTGGATGAAATACGTTCCCTGCGTGAGCGCATCAAGCGGGAGCGGGCCCATCTCCTGGAACTCTCGGCCGCGCTCGATTCGCTGGACGCAACCTTAAGGGAGACCGCGAAGGGTTACAGCCTGCATCCTTTATATGAAAAAGTTCCTGAGATCCTGCGGGGTTATGTGGAACTGGTCTATGACCTCAACAACCACCCGTCTTTTCGGATCATCGAGCCATTACTCTACAGGAGCCGATACTACGACCGTTCGCAACAGAGCGTGATGCTCTCGAAGATCTCAAGCGACGATCGTCCTTTCGTGCTGAGCACGCCCCGGCTGGAGTCGGAAGACAGTCTTCATCTGCGGCTTCCTTTTGACAGTCCGGTGATTGATGATTTGTTCAGGCTCAAATCAACTGCCCGGCCATGGCCGGAAATCAAGGAAATGCTTCAGCCCGGAGAGTCGCAGGAAGAGCTGCTGCGGTCATTCCTTACGCCGGAAATTCCACCTCCCTATTCATGCTACAAGGGGCCGGGAGTGCGATGGAGATACTTTGGACATGCCTGCATCCTGATAGAATCGCAAGGCGTCAACATGGTCTTTGATCCTGTGTTGAGCTATACCTATGAAAATGGCAGTTCCCGCTATACCTATCAGGACCTGCCCGAATCCATAGATTACGTTTTAATAACCCATGATCATCAGGACCATATACTTTTCGAAACCTTGCTTCAGATCCGGCACAAGGTAAAGAACGTCGTGGTCCCCCGGAATAACCGCGGTCACTTGCAGGACCCCTCACTGAAGCTGCTTCTGGAAAATTGCGGCTTCAGAAACGTGCTCGAGCTGAACGAGATGGAAGAGATCCGGGCCGGCAACGTGCGCATTACAGGCTTGCCATTTCTCGGGGAGCACGGGGACCTGGACATTCACACCAAGATGGCGTGGCTGGTCAACATAGGGCAGCACTCCATGCTGTTTGCCGCCGATTCCTGCAATATCGAACCTAAGCTGTATGAGCACGTACACCGCGAAGTGGGAGACGTGGATGCTCTCTTTCTGGGGATGGAATGCGATGGAGCGCCTTTAAGCTGGATCTATGGCCCGCTGCTCACGCAGAAGCTGGACCGGGCGATGGATGAATCCAGGCGCCTCGCTGGTTCCAACTACGAACAGGGAATGCACATTGTGAACTCCTTCCATTGCCGCGAGGCTTATGTCTACGCCATGGGACAGGAACCGTGGCTGAATTACGTGATGAGCATAAAGTATACGGAGCAGTCGCGGCCCATCGTTGAATCCAACAAGCTCATAAAAGCATGTGAAGAGCGCGGGATCATCGCGGAAAGGCTTTACGGCGAAAAAGAGATCCTGCTGGAGCCGAAGCTGGCTTCCCCCGCGCCCGTGCCGCTAGCCACCAGGGGCTGACTGCTTTGCCCAAAAACTGAACCTCACCACTGATATGCACTGATAACACTGATCGGAAAAACAAAATGCTAACCACGGGCGCCCCAGATCGCGCCGCTTTTTGCGCGAGCAGGGGCAGGAAGCTGGGATAAGCGCAAGTCGGTGCATTTTCTGTCCAGGTCGCTTCAGGGAATTCTAACCATGCATTTTGCATCCTAAGCTGTTGGCTGGCAGGGCCATAAGAAATCCGAGCAGATCCCGGGTAGAACTCCCTGAATCAGCATGGCGCGGTAAACATTCTCGGGGTCCTTCGACTCCCCCTCAGTCGCATTGCTCCCTCGGAGTCGCTCATGATGACAGAGGGTAAGAATTTTTATCGAACTTAAAAGCTGTGGAATTCAAACTGACCCACTAGCGGCACACATTCGCACTTGATTCGCCACCAAAAATGCGCTAGGATGGGGTACACCTCAGGGTGTGAAGCAAGATCAGCTCTTTGAAAACAAGCAACCAGCAAGTGGCAATTAGCCAAAGCTGATGCGGCGTACACGGTAATTTCAGCGCTTGCGACCCTCTGCCGACCGGACAATCAAAACCAAAAAACAAGGCTGAAATCGGGCTGGATTTGAAGCCCGAAAAGCAGAGAAAAAGTGCATCGACAGCCTTTTGACAGGCCTTTCGAATTGGGGTTGGGCTTTTGTTTTCAACAAAACGCTTATGGGGGGTGGGTCTCTGGCTGAAGGACGCAGGCAGAGGGCTGTAAGAATCGCCGGAATCGCCGTGATCGCGCGACATCGCCGTGATCAGAAAAGCAAATTCTCAACGCGGAGGCGCGGAGACACGGAGAACGGCGGAGATCTAACTGAGACACTACCTACGCGGCGCGAAGTTCTACTCGCCAAGGTTCTTTACAATAACTTTACATTTCCTTGTCGGCTTGTTTACCCCTGAGCGGCAGCATTTTCACTAAGCTTCTCAGTGAGGTAGAGGTGTATTTATGTCCCTGGGAGCCGTAACGCTGAATACAGCAATCGGAAAGCCAGTTCCTCTCGCGTCCGCCAGAAAACGAGCGCTGGTGGTCGACGATTCAGAGACCATCCTGCACGCGATCTGCACGTTACTGGAACATCACGACGTGGTGGACGTAGCCGGCCGGGCGGAGAACGGTCCGCAGGCGATTGATGCCGTGATCGACCTCAAGCCCGACCTGGTCCTGATGGACGCCGATATGCCGGGAATGAGCGGGCTGCGAGCGGCACTGTTACTTTCCCAGGTGGCGCCCTGGACGAAAGTGATCCTGATGTCGATGGACACCAGCGGACAATTTCGCGCGGCGTGCGCCGGCTGCGGCGCCCACGCTGTGATCTACAAACCAAAGTTTTTACGGGAGCTCAGCGCCCTGCTGCAGAGGCCATTGCGGGCCACCAGACTTGGGGTCCACTTTTAGAGGCAGGCGGAATCTATAATTAATAAGAAAGATGTCCCGGGTTTTCTCCCCGGAGCCGGCCGTAGCAGCGTATTCGAATGACCAGACCACAGACCAGAGAGCGCCTTCTTCGATGGGTAGCGGTGCCCGCGCTGGCCGCGGTGTTGGTGGGGCTGGCCGTGCTGCAATATCGCTGGAGCGGCCAGGTGAGCGCCGCAACCCGCGCGCAGATGCTGGGGAACCTGCATGTTTCGCTGATGAGTTTCCGGCAGGACTTTGCCCACGAGCTGGGCGCGGCGGCAGTTGAGATAAGGACCATTGCGGACAGCCGCAACGCGATGAATCCCGCGGAGCTGAACGAGCAATTCCATCACTTGCAGCAGACCGTGCCGCATCCAAATCTGGTTTCACATATCTATCTCTGGGCCGATCCAACGCGCCAGATGCCATTACGCTTCGATCCCGCGAGCGGCCAATTTGAGCGGACTCCATGGCCGGCCGAATTCGATTCAATGCGACAACGGCTTTTGGAGATTACGGCGCATCATCCGCCAGCCGGAGCTGAAGGGCGCGATGGCCGCCGCCGTTCCGAGTTTGCGCCGCGGCGAAATTTCGGCGGGCATCGCCAGGGCAATGGCCGGGGGATGCGCGGGCGTATGGCGGAGATGATGATGCCATGGGCAATCGATCAATCGATCCCGGCAATTGTGTATCCCATCCGGCGGCACCCATCATCGAGCGGGCCAGCAACCACAGCAGACATTACGTGGCTGATCATCCAGATGGACCCAGGCGTCCTGAAAAAAGAGATTTTTCCCGAGCTGACGCAAAAGTTTTTCGGCAATTCGTCGGGTATGGATTATTACGTTGCCGTGCGCGCCATTGGCAATGATGGAGAACGCGTGGTTTACTCCACCGGTCCCGGACCGGATGAAGAGAAGAACCTTCCGGCAGACTCAGCTTTGAATCTCTTTGGGCCTCCGTTTGGACGCGGTGGACCGCCGGATGCGGGCATGGAATTCTTTTCCGCGCCGGCGCGGCCCCGGCCGGGCGATCACGCGCAGCCGGCAGACGAGCAGCATATGTCAGCGCTGGAGCGGCTGCCCAGATTCGATCCATTTCATTACGCCCAGAGCCAGGATATGTGGCAGATCACGGCCACACACAAGAGCGGATCCGTGGAAGCGGCAGTGGGCGCGCTGCGGCGGCGAAACCTGATGGCCAGCTTTGGCGTGCTGGGAGTGCTGGCGATCACGATGGGGCTGATCCTGGTGGGGAGCCAGCGGGCGCGCAGGCTTGCCAAATTGCAGATGGATTTTGTCGCGGGCATATCGCACGAACTGCGGACGCCGCTGGCGGTGATCTCATCGGCGGCGGAAAACATTGCCCATGGCGTGGTGGAAGACAAGCAGCAACTGGTCCGCTACGGCAACACGATCGTGAAACAGAGCCGGCAGCTCACGCAGCTGGTGGAACAGGTCTTGCAGTTTGCCGCTACGCAGCAGACACAAGCAAGGCAGGGACTTGGGCAGGTGAGTATTCCGGAGGTGGTGGACGCCGCGTTGGAGGGAACAAGCGACATGGCGGCCGCGGCCGGGTTCACGGTGGAGCGGCGTATTGAACCGGGACTGCCGCCGGTGAATGCCGATTTTGCGGCGCTGGTGCGAAGCTTGCAGAACCTGATTACCAATGCCGTGAAATACGGCGGCGAGCAACGCTGGCTGCGGGTTTCAGCAGGGCCGGCGCCCGACAGGGGCCAGGAAATCGAGCTGGCGGTTGAAGACCGGGGGATCGGCATTGGCAAAGACGACATCGAACATATTTTTGAACCTTTCTATCGCAGTCCAGCGGTCAGCGAATCACAGATTCACGGAACGGGACTAGGGCTGCCGCTGGCGCGGACCATCATTGAATCCATGGGCGGGAGGCTCACGGCAAAGAGTGAGTTGGGGAAGGGAAGTTCTTTTATCATTCACCTTCCGGCGGCCAAGGGGAGCAGGCTGAAAGAAACACAGAGCGCGGCCGAGAAGCCGGCCGGCGCAGAGCCGGGATTCTCGCAATGACCGAGCGCATTCTGCTGGTGGAAGACGAAGAAGACCTGCGCATGACCCTTACCGACCGGCTGAAAGCCGAAGGGTACGCGCTGGATTCGGCGGCGGACGGCGAGACCGGCCTGCGCAAGGCGGTCGAGGGCGCGTATGACCTGGTGGTCCTGGACGTGATGCTGCCGAAGAAAAATGGCTATGACGTTTGCCGGGACATCCGCAAAGCAGGAATTGCAACGCCGATCATCATGCTGACGGCGCGCGGCCAGCTGGTGGACAAAGTGCTGGGGCTGAAGATTGGCGCCGACGACTACGTGACCAAGCCTTTTGAAGTGCTGGAACTGCTGGCACGGATCGAGGCGCAGATCCGTCGCGGCGCGGCGCAGCCGAAGGAAGCTGACGTGTTGCAATTTGGCCCCGTGCGAATCGATCTGAAAGGAACAACCGTCTCCCGCGACGGCAAGGCCCTGCCGCTTTCAGCGCGCGAATTCCGGTTGCTGCGGTATTTTGCGCAGAATCCGGGGACCACTTTGTCACGCGAAGTGCTGCTCAAAGAGGTGTGGGGCTACAGTGAAGAAACTTTCACACGCACCGTGGACGTTCACGTGGGGAGCCTGCGGCAGAAGCTGGAGAAAGATCCCAAGCAGCCGGCCATGATCATCACCGTCCCCGGCCTGGGCTACAAGTTTGTTGCCTGAAGGCGCCGGCCGCCATTTGGCACCGGTAAATTCCGTGCGGTCTCGATGTAAAAATCCTGTAAAGCCTATGGACTTCATTGCCAAGCGGGGAGAAAATCACCGCCATGTCCCAAGAGTTATGCGCGCGGGGCCGGGAACTTTTCAAGAAAGCGTCCCAGGCAGACGAATTGTTCAAGACACGGCTGCTCGAGTTTTTTTCCAGCACTAAAAAAGACGACCAGGAAATGAAGCGGATTGAAACGCTGGGAGAGATCCACAGGGAAGCGGATGAAGCTTTTCATCGGCATCAAAGGTTTTGCATGGTCTGCGCCGCGGCGCCGGTTGCCGTGCTGCGTTATGCCGCGGCAGAGTAATGCGTTCTCAATTGCGTTAGAACATTTTCAGAATTGATGTGAACGAACTGTAGCGCCTACACGCTTCAATTTTCTATTTAATGGGGTTTTGTACATAGCGTGAACTTTAAAAGGCAAGCACAAGGTCCCTCCGTCCTACTCGCGCGCTGATGACGGCGCGCGCTCGCTTAACGGACGTCGGGATGACGCGCTAAAAAATGTGACGTTAACACACCAGCTGCTCTACTCCCATCGCTTCCAGCCGATGCTAAGACAGGTCTATCGCCAGTGATTAAGTAAGCGCCCTTCACGCCGAAGGGCGCTTTATGAGTTTTCCGCTTAGAACGTTCCATCAAAAGCTGCAAACAAGCCCTTTCCAGTAGCCTGACGCGCGATGGCGCCTTGTGCGCTAAAGGAATTTGGCCCGGCAGTGACGCATGCGCCGATGCAGCCGTCGGCGTAGCCCACCAGAACGCGTCCTTGTTTGTCCACGGTCGCGTCGATGAAGTCGAGAAGATTGCGATCATTTCCGCAGCTGGTGCCCGACAAACAGATTGACCCGCGTTGCACTGGATCGGCAGGTGTGGCGTCTACTAAAGTCCATGTTGCGCCAGCGTCGAACGTGTGTGCGACGTAGAGATGCCAGACGCCGGTGAAGTTTGCCGTGTCTTGAGCGTTGCCTCCCGTAGGCGTGCCGAGGAAGGCGAGCGCGGCGCGGTTGCCATCGCCTGCAACCATGGCAGGAAAGGCCACATTCTGGATTCCGAGCGCGGTTCCAACATCACTGGCGTTCGTCCAGGTGGCGCCGTGGTCATGAGAAACCGCAACCATGGGATGTCCGTTGCCACCGTGCCAGCCAAAATAGACGGTATTGTCTGAGGCAACGGCGACAGAGGGGTCGCTAGGGCCTGAGGCGCTGCCCGGCACGATATGGATTGTCCAGGTGAGGCCGTTATCGCCCGAGGACACGACGGCGGCGTTTCCATTGCCGCAATTTTTATTGGGAACATAAGCGGTGCCATCGGGACCAACTTTGATGTGCCCGTGGAGACCGCCGCAGTCGGCCAAGGTATAGATAGGCACGGCAGGGCCGTAGGTGAGTCCGCCGTTCAGGCTGATGGCACAGGAGGCATCAATCACATCCTGCGAGCAGTAATAAATCGCATGCTGGTATCCGACCGGAGGCGGCAACTTGGGAACCAGGCTGGGAGCGAACGGGCCGCCGCCGATCGTCTGATGATCGATTCCGGCGGGGGCGCCGCATCCCACGGCGGGCGTGTAACTGGCGCCATCATTGTCAGTAAATGAAGAAAGACTGCAGGAGCCGGAAAGCTGTGAGACGAGCGTGCGACCAGTGACATGATCAGTGAAAAGAATCGGGTCCAGAGACAGCACGGATGTTTCCGGAGAGCTTATGTCTTCCCACGTGACCGAAGCGCCGTTGATGGTAACGCGGTCCGTCTCCAGACCGGCCTCAAAGAGGATCTTGCCGGTATTCCAATTGACGCCGATGGACGGCTCACCGGCGCTTGTGGCAATTCCGGCGGGAGGAACTAAGTTCTGGTAAGTTTGGGAAAAAGCCATGGGAGAGGCCAACAGGACCGCGAACACCAGCAGACAATACATCGAGTGGTTCTTGCGCACGGGATGTCTCCTTGAGAAAAATGTTGCAGGGGAAACGCTTCAAAAGATATGCCCTCCAGCAGATGTTGCATGCTTACCACCGGGCCTAGTACCTAAAAGATGCAGGCTCCTGGAACGGAGATGTGTCTCTCCGGGAACCTGGAGTCCATTGGCGCGACGCCAAGGACTGCCTGCTCCACCGCGTGGGGGACAACAACGGGAGAGCCGTATTGGTGGAGGGTTGTCAGGTATTTTCTGCCGCAAAACTAAGCGATTACATTCGTCACATTGCAGGCGGCTGTTTTGTTAGCGTATTCTTAAGGAACCGCTTCTTAAAGAACCGCGCGTGGAACTTACTCTAAATCTCGTATGGGCCGGAATTGCGGCCACGCTGCTGCTGCTGTTTTGGGCGGGGCGTTCATTCGGGCGTTCCTTAGGGCGTTCCTTAGAACCCAGGCTGGCGCATGCCGGCATGCTTCGAACGGCGACTGCGCTGCTGGCCTTGCTGTGCGTGATCTGCATTCTGTTTCCCATCGTCTCCATGACGGACGATCTCAACACCAGCCCGGCAGAACCGGAGACGGCGAAGTCAAAGCTGGCGCTGCTGCCGCATTTTCTGATGAGCGGCGGTCCGTGGACACTGGTCTACGATCCGCACGCGTCGGTGTTTCGCCATGAAGTTGAGGCACAGGAAGCCTTTGCGCCTCCCGCACATGCATTTCTTTCCTTCCTTTTGACGCGGCGTCCTCCGCCGGGCGCGGCAGCTTAGCCGCCAAGCTCACGTCTTCTTCAGTTGAATCGGCGTAAAAGGCGATCTTTGCGCGCAAGTGGCGCGCCGTGGAAGAAGACTTCAATCATTCGAAGAAAAAAGCTGTAGCCAGACCTGCTCTGGCGTGGAGGAGTTTATGTTTGAAGGACTGATGCAACCGATGCACCTGCTGGTGATTTTGTTTATAGCGCTCTTGTTTTTTGGCCCGTCGAAGCTGGGAGACCTGGGGAAAGGGCTGGGAGACGGGATCCGGCACTTTAAGAACGCAATGCGGGAAGGTTCGGAGCCGGCGGCGCCGGCAGCCCCGGCGGAAAAGCCGCAGGAACAGAAATAGACCGGGACCAACGGAATCCAGGAATGGAGTTACTTCCCCTGCGTAAGCAGGAATGGAGTTTCTCCCCCTGGTAAGAGGCCAGCGCTCAAGAGATTGGCGCTGGCCTTTGCTGGTTTTGACGGCGATGGCCGGGTCTTTTATTTCTTTGGCGCGGGCGTCACGTCAGAGACCGGCAGGTCCCAGTGGGCCAGCAGGATTTCAAAGCGGCGCTGTTCTTCTTTCTTATAGGTGTCCTGGTCCGGCCATAGCTGGCGCGTCATGGCGTCTTCGTCGGGATTGGCGGTGGTGGCGACCGTTGAGTTTTTGAAGCGAATGGTCACGCGATAGTCCCAGCGCGCGTCTTCCGTCATGTGGTTGGAAGGCGTCTCAATCTTCACCGACAACATGCGACCGCTCTCGACCTCTTTGCGGAGCAGGGGATAATGGTTCTTGAGGAAGAGTTGGAGAAATTCCTGCTGATGTCCCCATTGGACTTTATAGTAATACTCCATGACGTAAGGCTGGTCAGCGGCGTTCTGGGGCGGCGCGCCCTGGGCGGCAAGCGGAAGCGCGAACAAGACAAGAAGCAAGGTCTGCAGCACGTTCTTCATGGAAATCTCCATATCAGGTACTGACGTTGAATCTTATCAAGTTCAGACCGCTCCGGTGCATGGGACAACCACCAGGCTGCCTACAGTGAGATTGCGATATTACGCGAGGCAGGCAAATCGATCCCGGAATAAGGTATGTTCGGGGTCATTCTATCGGCGGCACTAAGCGGTTTTATGAATACCCGTTGACCATCGAAAAGAAACACAAGGTCCCTCCGTCCTACTCCCACCCCAATCCGCGCAAAAGCGGCGCGGTTGGGGACCCCGGCTCGCGCGCTGATCTGCCCATTCACGCCAAAAGCGGGCGCGAATGGGGGCCCTGAACAGCGCGCGCCCGCTTCACGGCCGTAGGGATGACGAATTTGGGAGCCTACGCTAATACTAAAGTCGCTTTAAGTGCGCAAGGTATAATCCCGCGAAGATTGGTTGCGTAAAAACCGATTTTTGGGGGAGATGAAGATGGCAGGCCGCGTCAGGCTGTTGGGACCCGTGGTATTGGCATTTGGGTTGTTCCCGCTGTCACCGGTCGCGGCCACCGCTCCCGCGCCAACGAAACCGCCGGCTGGACCGGTGATCACCGGAGTGGTGTTGAGTCCCGCCTCAACTCAGCTACAGCAAGCTTGCCCCGTCGTGCTGGTTTTTCATGGCCATATCACCACCACCCGCTCCGCTTTGGTAACGTACACGTGGGTGGATTCCCATGGCCGCACCTGGCCTGAACATCGCCGGAGGTTTTCACTTCCGGGCGTCAACGGCGTGAGCCATAAATGGAAGTTGGGGAAGCCAGGGAGAACGGTGGATGAATGGGTGCAGCTGAAGGTGATCTCGCCGGAGGAGAGATTGTCGAACAAAGTGCCTGTGCACTTCACCTGCGTGAAGTAAGAATTTGCCTGTCTCTCATTGGGCGCAGTTGCCGCGTTGCTGCGCTGGAACGGCATGACTGGCAAATCTTCAAGGCGGAGGAATAGAAATGCCTGTTCAACTGAGTCTGGACGATCTAATTGATTACACGGATTGGGAGCGCGAGAAATGGCGTGAGCGGTTGCGCCAGCAGGGTAATGAGGTCTTGAAGATCAGCCTTGGCCCCCATGGCGATGGCCGCTTTACAACCGTTGGCGATTTGGTGAGGCACATCTTTTCCGCCGAAAGACGCTATATCGAAAGGCTGATGGGCCGACCATTGACCGACACGAGTTCTGTGCCAGCGGACAATCTCGAAGCGCTTTTTGAGTTTGGTGACGAAAGCCGGAAGGAGCTTAAGGATTTTGTTGAAGCTTTTCCGGCTGAGAAATGGGATGTTCCTTTCGAATTCAAGCTGATGAATTCAACATTGACCGCAACGCCGAAGAAAATCATCGTCCACGTGCTGGTGCATGAGATGCGCCACTGGGCGCAGATTGCAACTTTGCTGCGCCTGAATGGGATGACCGGGGAGTTCCATGACTTCTTATTCAGCCCGGCCATGAGTGGTTAGCGGGAGCGCGAATCATGATAGGACCAAAGAAAGCAGGAGGGGCTTCATGTGGTTCTCCTTTGCGGCGATACGAAGCTTAATGCTGACACGGCTGCGGTAAAACATTTTACCTTTACTTCCTGGGCCGCGACTCCGGCGGCACAAGACCTGCGAGGCGGTAGTACACAACGAGCTGGCCGTAGTGTTCACCGCTATGTTCGATGAGGCCGTTTGCAATGTCGAG
>Ga0164306_10000020_pt1 | contig 68834 bp, 84 predicted proteins | sample Whisoiple_242_MG_FD_110213 | JGI IMG/M metagenome (GOLD analysis project Ga0164306, IMG submission 110213) | Soil microbial communities amended with fresh organic matter from upstate New York, USA - Whitman soil sample_242_MG | ecosystem: Environmental > Terrestrial > Soil > Unclassified >... | reverse complement strand
TTTTTATGTCTATAGTAAAAGTAGGTTTCATGTATGTAGTTGCTTCTAGCTGGTGATTGGAGGGCAAGGCGAAGACTTCTGCGGGAAAAGCGGAATAGGTGAGACCCCGCAGAAGTGCAAGCGACGAGGAGGCTCACCGCCCGCGGAAAGCGAAGTCTTGCACGGAAATCAATAGCGGTGTAACAAGCAGTCCAGCTCATGTATCCCATTTGTTCATCTTTATTTTGTGCTTTAAAACAGCAGTGCCTAGCAAAACCCTGCTTTTTTGAGTGAATATTCTCGAATGTTTTAAGGGGACGAACCCTTCTTGTCCAATCACATATATATATAGAATGAGAGATAAAACATCAGGCAAAGCCGGTGTTAATCACAAGTTCTTTCATATTATGATTGAAAGGAAAGGTTCACATGAAAAAAGTATGGCTAGATGCAGGACACGGCGGTACAGATTCAGGCGCTTTAGGAAATAATTTGCGTGAAAAAGATATTACGCTGCAGCTTGTACTACACGCGCGGGCGTATTTAGAACATAACTATTCCGTAGATGTTCAAGTAACCCGTTCAACCGATGTGTTTGTTTCATTATCAGATCGAGCGAACCGGGCTAATGCATGGGGAGCGGATATTTTTGTTTCTATGCACATCAATGCTGGCAGCGGTACTGGATTTGAAACGTATCGGTATCCATCACAAGAGGGAAGTCAATCTTCTCTTTTACAAAAAGAGCTGCACACAGAGATTTTAACAATCATGCGGAAATTTGGGACGATTGCAGATCGCGGTTTAAAAACGGCTAATTACGCTGTACTGCGTGAAACAAATATGCCAGCTGTTTTAACAGAAAACTTGTTTATCGATACGACAGCCGACGCTGAAAAATTAAAAAACGCTACGTTTCTTCGGGAAGTGGGAGAAGCGCACGCGCGTGGAATTGCTAAGTATTTAAACTTACCTTCTAATCAAATTACATTCTATACCATTCAATCTGGAGATACATTTTATAGCATTGCAAAGAAGTATAATATCACCGTTCAGCAGCTGCAGGATGCAAATCCTGGCGTAGATCCTACAAAACTGCAAATTGGTCAGCAAATTGTTCTCCCTGTCACTACGTATACTGTACAAGCAGGAGATACGTTTTATAGCATCGCGAAAAAATACAGCATGACCGTTCAGCAGCTGCAGGATGCAAACCCCGGCGTAGATCCTACAAACTTACAAATTGGTCAGCAAATTATCATTCCCGCTGTTTAATATCTGTAAATAAAAAAGATGACACGGCAGCGTGTCATCTTTTTTATTTATTGAACTAATCTTACAAGCATATGGGCAAGGTGATGCTGCTGTTCTTTGTCTCCAACCTTCCACAGTTCGTGAAGCAGGTTTTCCTCTCGATTGCGCGGCTCTTCATGCTTAGCAAGGTAATCAGCTACTTTCTGAGCTGTTTTAGCCAGCTGTTCCTCATTCATCCCTAACTTTTCGCCTTTTGAGACCTTGTCCCCTAGATAACTTTTAAATCCTTCGAAGCTAGAGAGAATATCCTCTTTTTTCTCCTCGCTCATAGAATTAATTGCTCCTTCAACTTTTGCTGAATGATTTGTTTCTACAGAATTACTCATAGTTTTTTTCTCCTCTCATGGTTATATTTGGGTGTTAGAAAGCATATTCCCTGAGGATTCAGTAAATAAACGTCCAAATGTGTTATTTTTACATTATGACATTTTACAAGGACTTAAAAAGGTGAGGTCAACCGAGAGTTTATCAACCAATAATAAAATGACAAAAAGACTTTGAATAAAGAAATCAAAGTCTTTTACTAATTTTTATTTTATACTGAAGCATCATACCTCGGGCGTAGGAGTAGGCGTAGCATAGCCTTCCTTATATTTATCATCGATTTCTTGGCGAATGTCTTCGATGCTTTTGCCTTTGCTGTAGTCTACTACAGCTTGAGCCGCTATTTCTAAACAGACGCCGCATTTTGTTCCGTGATCATCCCACGTCACTGCGCCGTTTCCTTTGTTTTCGAAGATAAAACAGTCGTAGTTGTTTTGATGATTAGCTTCTTCTCCACATCCGCAGTAGCAAGGAATGTTTTCTAGTAAGGTTTGATGCTTAGCAGCGGCTGCATAAATAAGCTGCATGTCTTCGGGCTTGTCATTCAGAAAAGAGGGAAGAGTTTCACTATTTTTTGTTTCTTCTCGTTTATCACCTAATGTGTGCTGCTGATGTTCTTCATGTTGTGTTGCTTCTGTACGTTTGCTGCCTGAACTTTCTTTACTTTCGTTTCCGCAGCCGGAGACCATGCTTGCTGCAAGGACAACTGTTATGACCTTTGATTTCATCATCAAAATGTTCATCCTTTCTTCAATTAAAGATAGAAAATGATATGTACATCCATCATGTGAAAAAGACATTATTCGTCTTTGAAGTCATTCATCAACTTTCTGCAAAATAATTTTCCGATACATACCTTTCAACATGACGCTTGAATTTTCCTTTAAGATAAGCTGATCCCGGCTTGCTTCAAACACATGTTCAAAAGAGAGTCCAATATCCGTTCCTAGTAATTTTACGAAAGGGCGGAATATTTTTTTAGCAAAAGCCGCTGATTTCTTTTTAGTTTCAAATTTATCAAAAATCAGGATAGTTCCCTTAGGCTTTACTACTCTTGTCATTTCTTTTAAAGCTTGCTCCGCATCAGGTACTACGCTAAGAATTAAGCTTGCTACAACTACATCAAACGAAAAAGAGTCGAATGTTAGCTGCTGAGCGTCCATTTGGTGGAAGGTTATAGATGGATTTTTGTATTTATCTTTTGCTTTTTGAAGCATTTCACTGGAATAGTCGATGGCTGTTACATTTACTTCATGAGGAATAAAAGCTAAATCTGCACCCGTTCCAACACCTACAAATAAAATGCGCTGTTCAGATGAAAAGTGGACGTCTTGAAAGACTTTTTTTCTGGCTTGATAAAACATCCCATTATTAAAAAACGCATCATAAAAAGGGGCCCAACACTTATAAATAAATTGATTCCAGCGGTTATTCACGTAAACCCTCCTAGAAAATAAGCTTTCCAACGCCTGCTGGAAAGCTTATGGATTATATTTATTTTTTCATTTTGAGTAAGCGAAGACTGTTTAAAATAACAAGTAGCGCTGCTCCTGTATCGCTTAAAACGGCAATCCACAGAGTAAGCCACCCTGGGAAGATAAAGGCTAAGGCAATGACTTTAACAATAATAGAAAACCAAATGTTTTGTTTGATGACGGCTAACGCTTTGCGGCTTAGCTTCATCGTATGAGGAAGCTTTTCTAAATTGTCTGCCATGAGAACAATATCAGCTGTTTCCATGGCCGTATCAGTACCAGCACCGCCCATTGCAATGCCAAGATCAGCAGTTGCGAGGGCAGGGGCGTCATTAATTCCATCTCCAACCATAGCCGTTTGATACCCTTCATGTTGAAGCTGCTGTATGGCTTTTACTTTGTCTTCAGGCAGCAAATCGGCGAAATAGCGGTCTACCCGCGACTCAGAGGCAATCATTTTAGCTGTTCCTTCGTTATCACCGGTTAACATCACAATTTGCTGCATTCCGTTTTGTTTGAGGCTTTCTAAAGCAGATACGGTTGTATGTCTGATGGTATCAGCTACGCTAATAATACCTAGAACACTTTTAGCTGTTCCGACAATAATAATCGTTTTACCTTCGTTTTGAAGCTTTTCAATATGAGACCAGCAGTGGGATAGAGGTGTTCCTAAATCTGAGAATAATTTTGCATTACCTGCGTAATAAACCGTTTCTTGAATTGTTGCCTGAACGCCTTTTCCTGTAAGGATTTTAAAATTTGATCCTTGTAAAGAATCGACTTTTTTCTCCGCTGCATAATCCACGATAGCACGGGCAATGGGATGATTCGAATAGTCTTCAAGCGTTTTTGTTATCGCTAAAAGCTGATTTTCTTCAGCAGCAAGGGAAACAACCTCTGAAACGGCTGGTTTACCTTCTGTTAGCGTTCCTGTTTTATCAAAAGCAATCGCATTGATTGCACCAGCTTTTTCTAAAAACGTCCCGCCTTTAATGAGCACGCCATTTTTCGCCGCGTTTCCAATCGCAGATACAATGGCGACGGGAGTAGAAATGACTAGCGCGCATGGGCAAGCCACAACTAATAATTCAAGCCCCTTGTAAAACCACTCACTCCATGCACCATCAAACAGGGGAGGGATGACCATAATGAATAAAGCTAAAATAAAGACGATAGGCGTGTAAATGGTTGCAAATTTATCAACAAATGCTTGAGTAGGCGCTTTTTTCTCCTGTGCTTCTTCCACTAAATGAATAATTTTAGAAATAGTCGTATCTTCGACTAGCTTTGTTACCTTAATTTCTAACGATCCGCTTTCGTTAATGGTGCCTGCATAAACAGCATCACCGATTACTTTATCAACTGGAATAGATTCACCTGTAATAGGAGCTTGGTTGATACTGGATTCGCCGTTTATAATTTCACCATCTAGCGGAATTCGGTCTCCTGGCTTTACGACAATCGTAGTGCCGATTGAAATATCTTCCGCTGCTTTTTTAATCAGCTGGCCGTTTTCTTTCACCCATGCTTCAGAAGGAGCTAAATCCATCAAACCTCGTATCGAGTTTCTTGTTTGTTCAATCGACCTTGTTTGTAGAGCAACACCTAAAGCAAATAGCCAAACGACCGTAGCACCTTCAAGCCACTCACCAATAACAGCTGCTCCAAGTGCTGCAACGGTCATTAAAACATTCATGTCTAAAGAACGGCTTTTAATTCCGTAATAAGCACTTTTAGCCGGTTTATATCCGCTAACAATCATGGCAATAGCGTAGAGTACAGTTGTCATATAAGAAGCAATTCCTGTATGAGAACCGATAAAACCTAATGCGATGAGAATACCCGAAAAAACAATCGGTCCATTTTGGCCTTTATGGTGCCGCGACTCAGCAGACTGCCTGCTGCTGGTTACTAAAGTAGCGGTATACCCAGCTTTAGATACTTCTTTAATAATGTCATCCGCTTCGTTATCGTGCTCAATTTGTGCTTTTCCCGTTGAAAAGTTAACGCGTACATCTTTGACAGCAGGAACTGTTTTTAAATGATTCACAATTGTGTTCGCACAAGCCGCGCAGTCCATTCCTTCAATCAAATACGTTTTCATTTTTTTATTTGATTGGATAGTCTCAATGTTAAACCCTAGTTTTTCTACTGAGCTTGGAATGAGTAACAGAGCTGACTCACTTGCCGCCGCTACCTGGAGCTTCCCTGTATTATAGTTGAGGGTTACGTGTTGAATATCGTTTAATGTTTTTAAACTTTTTTCAATCGTCGCGGCGCAGGAAGGACAATCCATTCCATATACGCGGTATTCAGCCGTTTCTTCTATGTCACTGTCGCCTGATACTATATCGTGATCACTGCAACAAGAATGCTGGCCTTTGTCGGTCGTTAACGCAATGGTATCTGAACAGCAGCTGTGACTGTGTTCATGACTCTTTGTGCCGCAGGAAGAAGGCTCTTCAGTAGATGCGGCTTCTGAAGAAGAGGAGCAGCAGGTCTTGCTTTCAATTTCTGGTGAAGAAGATCCGCTGCAGCAGCTTCCGGTATGCTGATGATTTTTTTTATCTTCGTGTTTCATTGTGTCCCACTCCCTATACGGTAAGAAAAACTTAAATGGTTACGTCTTCTTTTTTAGCAAACATGATATCAATTACTTGTTTAATATGTGCATCCCTTAAAGAATAAAAAGCTAACTTTCCTTCTTTGCGATAATTGGCAATTCCTATATTACGCAGCAGTCTTAAGTGATGAGAAGCAGTCGCAACTGTAGAGCCTACAATATTGGCTACGTCACATACACATAATTCCTCGCCTTTATACAGAGCCAAGACGATTTTAAGCCTCGTTTCATCTCCTAACGCTTTGAACAGGGCAGAAACACCTTGAACAGCTTCGGCATCGATAGCAGGCTTAATACGATTTACTTTTTCTTCATTAAAACAATAAATATCACAGCGGTCTTTTGGCATGATTTCCTCCTTCATTCAAACATTCAAATGATTGTTTGTTTATAATATATGTCAATTTTAAAAAATGTTCAAACATTTATTGATTATTCGGAATTTTTTTCTGAGCAAAACATAAATATAGAAAGTATGCCTATTAGTGTATGTACTCTGTACTAAATGGTGCGGGCGAAAAGAGAATGACTTTACATGCAGGCCAAAACAAAAAGCCACCCCTGTAGGTAGCCTTTTAATGATTTTAAAAATGATAGAAATAATGGAATATAGCTTAGACTTTGTTTACTTAATTAGCGTTTTAATCGGTTAAATAATAAATCTGCTGAATTATTTAACACCTTGTCCGACTCTTTTAATCGTTTGTCCGAGTTTTCTAAATAGGATTGAGCAGATAATACAACATCTAACGGATCCTTGACATTCTTCTTTTCGGTACATACTAAATGCCCTACACCATTTTTCCAATGAATCGTGCATTTAAAATTCACAAATGTATCATCGGTCGTTCTCAAACGCAAATGCCTGATGATGGGGTTAGGTGAGGAGTGCTGTGACAGCATCCACATTGCTTGTTTCCGGTCGTCTTTATGAATAATGCTCCACAGACTGGAGACTGAAGAAAAATAAGAATGTGCTTGACTAGAAAAATGAAGGATTTCACCTTCTTGATTTAATTGAAAGTAAGGAACGGGGATCCATTTAAGTATGTTACTTTCCATCATGCACCTCTCCCAACTTAAGTAATTCCTTTTACCATATCACAATTACCTAATATTTGTATGATTTTTATTATTTTCCCCATGCTTTTCCCCGTTTTAAGCTGTAAAAGCTAAAGAATTATTCAGTTTAAAACACTTGAAAAAAAGAACATACGTTCGATAAACTAAAAATTAAAGGAGCGAATTCTATGCGACAGCTACTTCAAGAAAGCTACTCTTCAAAACGACCTGTTGAAATTATTTATATGGACGATAAAGGATGTTTGACACAGCGATTTATTATTGTGTATAAAATTTATCCTCAGAGCGTAAAAGCTTGGTGCTTACTAAGGAACGAGAAACGAACGTTTAAAATAGAGAATATCCTTTCATGCGGATTCAGCAATAAAAGGAAAAGCAGTTTTAGGCAGAAAGCTCACTCAATTTAAGAGGGGCTTTTTCATATCATTTCCTCTTATGGCGTGTGAGTTATTTTCATACACTATATCCACCAGAAAGGGGAATGAACATGACATTAAACCAAGGAAATAAAACTAAACACATCGCTAAAGGAAGAACGGAAAAAGATGATATGACAATGCAGGGTGAGAAAAAACAGCATGAAGCACAAAGTACCTCTTTGTCTCATAATAATTGTCGGGCAAACCTTGATGGAGATTAATCTAAAAAAGGAAAGCTTTCGTTTCCGAAGCTTTCCTTTTTTGTGTATATCGCATTTTTAAGTTAACTCATATTTTTCTGAGCCAATTACAATATAGTCTCTCGCTTGATAGATGAATTTTACGGATTTCTCACAAACTTCGTACGAATAATTTTCTAAAACATTGTTTTTTTGATTAATATATTGCATAAAAACGCTTTGAAAATAACCGTTCTCCACAAAAAGTTCCCCGGCTTTGCACAGCTTCTCATGTGCTTCTTCCAGCCATTTTGCAATTTGACTGTCGTTGTTAGCAAATGTAAGGATGTGTGCATAGTGACCTGATAAATCCGTCATATCCTCTTTATCCTGGTCAAAATAAAACACTTTTTCTTTTTTTGACTGCAGCCTTTGTTTATGCAAAGTGATATTTTTTAACAGTTCTTTTTCAACGTCTTCTTCGGGACTTATATAGATGGGGCAGGTGCCTGCTACCTCACCTTGATCTGTAAATAATACAACATAGTACAAATCAAACATCATATCTCTCCCTTCACGTGTTCATACTATCCTATCTCGCATCCTTCACTTTTAGAATCATTTTTCTGACGTTTGTGCAACATTGGTTCTAATGTATTACTCATAAGCGAACCTCAGTTTTAACGGGAAAGAAAAGGGGAAATGAAAATAAAAATTCTGCGTTTCTTCATTATAATAAGAAAAAACGATCTGTTTACTAGTATTTAAATCTTTTGAAAAATCAAAATAAATAATGATTGATTTCGTCACTTTATTGTGGTTTCATAATAAAGTGTAAAAAGACCATTTTTCTTTCAGAGAGAAATGAGATAGAGTGCTTCTGTGTTGATTCTTTCTTTTGAATATAGTATACATACAGGGGTATAGAAATTAATTGGGAGGAAAACATGGCGATACTATATATGAGCATAGGTATTTTACTTTTATTAATTTGTTACAGTTTTTATAAACGCTATGTGCCGGTGCAGGGAATAAAGAAAGTGACGACCGTCGACTGTGCTTCTACAACAATTTCGTATGTAGATGTTCGTCATTTTCATGAAATGAAACAAAACCCCTGTCAAAAAGCAATCCATATTCCGCTTCCTTATTTAGAGAGACAGCATGCAGAAATTCCATATAAAGAAGTGGTCGTAATTGTTCCTGACAGCATTTCCCGAAATTTAAGCATTCGGCAGCTCAAAAAGCATGGGTATCAGGTCAAGGGATACATGTGTGCGGAAAGATGTGTGTAATAAAAAGAACAGCAAATGACCCTTTATAGGGTTTCCTTTTGGAAAGCTGTGATATATAAGCTGAAAGATACCTGTGTCAAAACGGGTATCTTTTTTTGTTATGAAGACGAGAAGGGGGCAGGGATCGGTTTCTTTTGGTTCAACAGCTACTGAGTCTTTTAGCGTATTTTTATGACAAAAGGTTTGAAAAATCCCTTTTGTGGTAAAAAAAAACGTAGTTCTCCTAGTGCATAGACAGAGGTTTAATAGGAAGTTATAATTTAGGCAATTACATAAAAGGGGAGTAAGCTAAGGAAGGTGAATAGATGTGCGAAAGATAAAGCGGTTGCTATTTCTGTTCATTTGTATAGCGGTTGTAATTGTTGCGTATGAGATGATTCGATATCCGATTGAAAACAATGCTGCAAGTGTGCAGCAGCATTTGCGAAATTGGGAGCATAAAGAAAGTATTGATGGTTCTGCAAGGATTACGCTGCAAGATTTTAAACGGGTTGATCACTCTAATACATACATAGCCTTATTCTCCATACCTGGTGATAAAGAAGGAATGGCCGTATTGAAGCAAGGATGGAACAAACGCCTGCGTATTGAAGTCAGTACCAAAATGAGCAATTTAGTGGATTATGATGATATCCATACAAATAAAGGGACATATGCGCTGTTTACAGGAACAAATAGAAGTAAACAAATTGAGCGAGTAAAGGCGGCTTTGGTGCACGATACATATACAATTGATGCCGCGGTTCCAAAAAGTGATTATTTTGTGCTGTATGAAAAGATACCGAGTCATATTAAACATCCGTTTCCAGCAACGACAACGCTGCTAGATAAAGCAGGGGATGATATCACGGTTAAAGAATTTATGGATCAAGAGCTGCGTGAATAACACGCAGCTCTTTTCTATAATAAAAAGCTTTTAAAAAAAATTCACGTTTTGTTCATATTTTCGAAAGAAAGAATTTTAAGCAAAAAAATCAAATATTTGCTACAAAGTAAAGGGGAATTAACGGGCAAAATAAGTTTCATACAAGGCGTCACATTTTCTTTGAAAATTTGTCACAAAATATTCAATTATGTCGATGTGTATTGATATATCAATGTTGAAGCAAACATACAAAGCTAATTTTGCAGTTATTCCTAAAGAAATAGTTAAGAAATGGGAGCTAGATCCTTTTATTTACATTTATTCATACCAAATTATGTGATAGAATATCGCAAGGTTGAAGCACTCTAACCCCATTGGTACAGTCACTATATTAGAATATTTTTAATATAAAAAAATAAAGCAAAAGGGACGAAAAAAATGTCATTTTGTATTACAATAGTAGTGGCCTACAAATAAGGGGGAAGAGAGTCTGTATAAAAATGTCGTTATCTAGCGAAAGATAGCGCATTTTGAATGTTCATCAATATAGGCTTCGCATCATGTGTTGTTAGAAAGGAGAGTTTTAAGTGAAACCAAAAAAAGGATTTTGGAAGCTAGTAGGTTTACTATCTGCGCTTTCACTAGTATTTTTGAGCGGTTGTTCAAAGCTTGCTGTATTGAACCCGCAAGGTCCTGTTGCAAAAACGCAATCTGATTTAATCATTTGGTCTATGTGGATGATGTTGATCGTGGTTGTTGTCGTATTTGCTATTTTTATATTTGTTCTTGTCAAATATCGTGAAAAACCTGAAAACATGGACTATGAGCCACCTGAGCAAGAAGGTAACTTAAAGATGGAGGTTATTTGGACAGCATTCCCAATCATCATCTTAATTCTATTAGCAGTGCCAACTGTTAAAGCGATCTATTCTGCAGAAGAAGTACCGGCAGAATCAAAGGATAAAGATCCAATCGTGATTCACGTTACATCTGCAAACTGGAAATGGATTTTCAGTTATCCGGAACAAAATATCGAGACGGTTAACTACGTAAACATTCCAGCGGATACGCCAGTGAAATTTGAGTTAACAGCTCAAGGGCCTATGAACTCATTCTGGGTACCAGAACTTGGCGGACAAAAATATTCGATGAACAACATGTCAATGCCATTATACTTAGAAGCTGATAAGCCTGGTTCTTATATGGGACGTAGTGCTAACTTCTCTGGTGAACATTTCACTCAAATGCAGTTCGAAGTTCAAGCTCAAACGGACAAAGACTTCAAAGAGTGGGTTAGCGACGTAAAAGGCACAGCTGGTAAACTGACTGAAAAGAAATATGATCAAATCCTAAGCCCAGGCGTTGTTGGTCGTCAAACTTACAACGGTACACATTTAAAATGGATTGACCATGCAAAAGATGTATACATTCCTGGCAAAGAGCTAGAACGTGGTACAGGACATGATCACAGCAAGATGAAAGAAGACGAAAAAACGAGTAATGAAGAAATGGAAAACATGGATCACTCAAATCATGAATAACATTCATTTATTACACTAAATAACGTAATGATTGGGGGAAGACATAATGAAGCTAGATGAATTTTTCGTCACTGGCGAACCTATGATTTACGCTGCTGATGCAGCAATCGCTATGACGGTCATCGGTATCGTTTTTGTCTTAACATATTTCAAGAAATGGAAATGGTTATGGACAGAATGGTTAACAACAGTTGACCATAAAAGACTCGGTGTCATGTACATCCTTTCAGCTGTATTAATGCTTTTCCGCGGCGGAATCGATGGAATCATGATGCGTATGCAGCTTGCATTCCCGGGTATGAACATTTTAGATGAACATCACTACAACGGAGTCTTCACGGCTCACGGTGTTATCATGATCTTATTCATGGCAATGCCATTTATTATCGGACTAATGAACGTAATCGTTCCATTACAAATTGGTGCGCGTGACGTAGCATATCCGTTCTTAAACGCAATTAGTTTCTGGACATTCTTTATGGGAGCAATGCTATTTAACCTTTCTTTCGTAATCGGAGGAGCTCCTGATGCAGGTTGGACAAGTTACTTCCCGCTTGCAGGTAAAGAATTCAGTGAGGGCATCGGAAATAACTTCTATGCCGTTTCACTACAGATTGCTGGTGCTGGTACATTAATGACTGGTATCAACTTCTTTGTAACAATTTTAAAAATGCGTGCTCCTGGCATGACAATGATGAAAATGCCAATGTTTACTTGGTCAATCTTCATCACATCAATTATTATCATTTTCGCGTTCCCTGTATTAACAGTAGCGCTTGCACTTATGACACTTGACCGTGTATTCGGAACAGCCTTCTTTACAATGGCTAACGGCGGTCTTCCAATGATGTGGGCTAACTTATTCTGGATTTGGGGTCACCCTGAAGTATATATCGTTATTTTACCGGTATTCGGTGTCTTCTCAGAAGTTATCAGTACACATTCTCGTAAGAACTTATTCGGTTATAAAGCAATGGTTGTATCAATGGTCGGTATCGCATTCTTAAGTTACCTTGTATGGGTGCATCACTTCTTTACAATGGGTAACTCACCGTCAGTTAACTCGTTCTTCTCAATCACAACGATGTTAATTGCCGTACCAACCGGAGTTAAAATCTTTAACTGGCTCTTTACAATGTATAAAGGCCGTATCAAATTTACGACTGCGATGCTTTGGTCATTAGCGTTTATTCCAAACTTCGTAATCGGTGGGGTAACAGGGGTTATGCTTGCGATGGCATCAGCCGATTATCAATATCATAACAGTTACTTCCTAATCGCTCACTTCCACTATGTATTAATCTCTGGTACAGTGTTTGGCTGTTTCGCAGGTTTATACTTCTGGTATCCAAAAATTTTCGGTCACACGTTGAACGAAAAATTAGGAAAAATTTCATTCTGGATTTTTGTTGTTGGATTTAACGTATGTTTCTTCCCACAATTCTTCCTAGGTTTAGACGGTATGACTCGTCGTATGCAAACTTATGCAGACAACCTTGGCTGGAACGGATTAAACTTAGTTTCAACAATCGGTGCATTCTTAATGGGTCTTGGCTTCTTCGTATTAGTAGTTAACTTATTATACAGTGCATGGAAAAACAAACGCGACACTGCAAACGATCCTTGGGATGGTCGTACACTTGAGTGGTGGACTAAATCACCAGTTCAAGCTTACAACTTTGCAGTAATTCCTCATGTGAAAGAAATGGATGCATTCTGGCACATGAAAAAACGTAATGAAACAGAAATTAAAGCAGAAGACTTAAAACCAATTCACTTACCAAGCAACTCTGGTGTGCCGTTTATCTCAGGTATTTTCTGGTTTATCGGTGGATTTGGCTTAGTATTTGAATGGATTCCAATGGCAATCGTTGGATTGGCAGGTATTTTTGCTTGTATGCTTGCTCGTTCATTTGATTATGATCCGGGCTTCTATGTAAAAGTAGATGAAATCAAGAAGGTTGAAGGAATTACAGGGGGTGACAAATAATGGCAGGACATTTAGATAAATCATTGCCGTTAGAATACCAAGAAGAACAAAGTCGCCTGAATATCCTTGGATTCTGGATTTTCTTAGGTGCCGAGATCGCGTTGTTCTCTACGCTGTTCGTAACGTACTTAACGTACCATACGCGTACAGCGGGTGGCCCTACTGCAGAAGAACTGTTCGTTGTTAAAGATTTTATGATCGAAACGCTGTTACTACTATTCAGTAGTTTCACGATGGGAATTGCCATCTTTAAAATGCGTAATAATGATTTAAAAGGACTTTTAGTTTGGTTCGTTATTACGCTTGTCCTTGGTGGAGGATTCCTTTTCTACGAAATTCGTGAGTTTTACATGTACGCAGTTCACGAAGGTGCAACAATGCAAACAAGTGCCTTCTTATCAGGGTTCTTTACACTACTTGGAACGCACGGTCTTCACGTAACAGTCGGTGTATTCTGGGCAATCAGTATTATTATTCAATTAGTAAGACGAGGATTAACACCAGTTACTGCTCGTAAAGTATTTATTATCGGTTTATACTGGCATTTCCTTGATGTTGTATGGATCTTCATCTTCACGCTTGTATACTTGAACGGATTGGTGGGATAAGACATGGAAAATAAACAAGGCCAAAAAGCAGGTTTTCCGCTTAGTCATGTATTTGGGCTTATCCTTTCACTAGCCTTAACATTCGCAGCGCTTGGTTTAGTAGTGCTAGCTGATCTATCAAGAAGCATTACGATGACTCTTATCATGATCCTAGCGTTATTACAAGCAGCAATGCAGCTAGTAATGTTCATGCACATGACTGAAAGTGAAAATGGTAAAGTACAGGTTGCAAACATTCTTTACAGTTTCTTTATTGCACTTTGTATCGTTGTTGGTACACTGTGGATTCTTGCAGCTCACTTTAACCATTAAAAATAAAACCACTTACTTCGGTAAGTGGTTTATTTTTTTTCATTCAGTTTATATTTCAACGTTTGATATTCTCCCGTGGGAACTTTTTTTACTACTTTTCCTTTATCATCTCTATAAACATTTACTTGTTCGTACACTTCAATTCGGTATCCGCCTCTTTTTTCTGTTTTAACATGAACTTCTTTGACCGACATGTTTAATTGTTCCGCCTCGCCTTCATCTGCAGAGGTTTCAACAGCTCCTCCATCAAGTGAAAGGTGAGATAAGCTGTCAAACGACTGCTGGGAATTGTTATCAACATAGCTTGTCACAACTAAAATGCCGGCAAAAAACAATACTAAAAAAAGCGTCCGGACTTTCATCTTCATCTTAAAACACCCCCGTAAACTGACAAACCAGCACGACTGCACCTAATATCCAAACGTAAATTGCAAACGTTTTTAATGAATGATGCTTTAAATAATTGATCATCCATTTTACCGCTACATAACCAAATAAAGCAGATGAAAGGGTGGCGACGAATAAAAAGAAAACGGAAAGCTGCTCGACTTCACCTGTGACTACATCTTTTAACTGAAGTAACACCGCTCCGCAAATAGCGGGAGTCGACAATAAAAATGAAAAGTAAGCGGCTGTTTCACGGTCTAATTTTCGCATTAACGCAGCTACCATCGTTAAGCCCGATCGAGATACAGCAGGGAATATCGCAGCTGCTTGAAACGAGCCGATAAAAAAGGCATCTCCGTATGAAATATGATCCATTTTTTTATAGCCATTTTTTACGGAATCACCAAACCATAAAAGCAGTCCCGTCGCAAGAAATTCCCAGCCAATCGTTAAGCCAGATTTAGAAATACTGTCAAAATAGTCTTTGAACAAAAGACCAATCGCAACTGCAGGGATTGTTCCTATCACTAAAAGCCCTGTAAGCTTGCTAAAGGGATGACGAATAATATGCCATAGCTCACGCTTATAAAAGACAAACACAGCAAGCAGAGTGCCCATATGCAGCATCGTATCTAAATACAGTCCTGCATCGTCTAAGCCAAATAAGTGGCGTCCTAAATACAAATGCCCCGTGCTGCTTATCGGTAAAAACTCTGTAAGCCCTTGAATGATTCCCAAAATAAATGCTTCAAACCACGACATCTTATCACCTCATACAGCGTGTCCTTATTAGTAGTGTATAGAGGAAGTTCTGAGAACATGACAAAAACATGGAAGTATAGGCATTCATTTAGTGAAATAAATACATAAAAATAGGTCATAGTATAAGAAGAGACGACCATTCTTATCTCCATCTCATCCACAATGAATGGAAAGAGGTGCTAAAAATGATACGAAAATGGGTTGCTGTATGCGTCGTATTCGCTGCTTTTATTTTTCCGCAGGCAGTAAGTGCTGAACAGCCAAAAGTAGAGATATTTCAAATTGAAACGGGCAGAGTCGTTCGTTCAACGCTCAAACCCCCAAGTGTTCAAAAAGAAGCCGAAAAAAGTATTGCGTCCATTACTGGTTTATATAAAAAGGCAAGTCCGCTTCCTAAAAAAGGCTATCTTGTTAAAGTACCTCTTGATCCAGCCGTAAAAATTGAAAATAGTGCGGTCAACACGCTGGCAAGTGAAGTTATTTTTGTTCTTGAGCCGAATCAAAAGCCAATCATGATGGTATTTGACAATGAAAATAGAACCTATTTTTTTGAATTCACTCATGATTTAACTCTTCTCAGAAAAGCATTACAGCTATAAGTCATCGAAATGATGGCTTTTTTTTACATAGACAGTTGACAGTTTATTATGATAAATGTAATATATTTAGAAAAGTCAGAAATAATAAGGGGGAGAATTATGTGATAGCTCTACGACCGTTCTCCAAAAAAGACTTTAAACAGCTAATGGATTGGATTCCCTCCGAGTCATTTATGGTGCAATGGAGCGGCTCTAGCTTTTCTTTTCCGCTTACTCCTAGACAGTTAAAACACTACATTCGATATGCAAATGAAGATGGTGCTTCTACCTATGCTTTTTCCGTCATAGATGAAAATGAACAGCTTATTGGGCATATTTCTCTTGCTCATATTGATTATTATCATAAAACAGGAAGAATTGGCCGAGTACTGCTTGGTGAAAAGTATAGAGGAAAAGGGCTTTGCTCGCACATGTTTGAAAAAGTGTTAGCTTTCGGTTTTGAAGAACTGGGTCTTCACCGAATTTCGCTCGGCGTCTTTGATTTTAACGAGCGGGCGATTCAGTCCTATGAACGAATTGGCTTTACACGCGAAGGCCTTCTTCGAGATGTCCGGCTTGTAGATGGACAGTACTGGAGCTTAATTGAAATGAGTATGTTAGAAAGTGAATGGGCACAGCGTGATGTGCATCAAAAATCAAGCTAAAATCTACTAGTGAAAAGCCAGCTTCTCAACAAGCAGGCTTTTTTGACGTGTGCTTAAATTTCTCTAAAAAGGTATAAATTTTCATTCATTAAGGCATATAGAGAGTAAGTGATGTGTAAAGGAGACCGTATGAATGAAAAAATACAAAATAGGGATCTTAGCGGCATGTATTTTGCTTTTAGGAACCGCTGGATTTGGAATTGCCTATCAACAGCAAACATCTGCTAAAGAGCAGTCTCACTCGTTTAATGTACTGGTGATGGGCGTAGATGAAAGGCCGGGAGATACAGGCCGCTCAGATGTATTAATGGTGGTCAACTTAGATACGAGCCACAATAAAGCAAAAGTTATGCCGATCCCTAGAGATACACGCGTGCACATTGATGGAAAAGGAACGGATGAGAAAATTAATCATGCTTATCGATACGGAGGGATTCCTTTAACCGTGCGCACGGTTGAGAAATTCTTAGATATCGATGTCGATTATTATGTGAAAGTAAATATGGAAGGCTTTAAAGATGTAGTAGATGAACTTGGCGGAGTGAACGTTAAGAACCCGTTTCCTTTTGTGTTTGATTCATTTATCTTTCCTGAAGGAGAAAATGCGTTGAACGGCGAAAAAGCTCTTGCTTATGTGAGGATGAGACACGAAGATCCAAAAGGAGATTTAGGAAGAAATAATCGCCAGCGCCAAGTAGTGGAAGCTCTATTAGATAAAGGAATGAACATGTCAACGGTGAAAAACATTCCAAGTCTCCTCACGCTTGTAAAAAAGCATATTCGAACGAATATTGATGTCAGCGATGCATTTACGATGTATAACATCATTAAGAATGGCCGGCCTGATTTCGAAACGGTAACGGTAAAAGGAGAAGGGCAAATGGTAGATGGTACATGGTATTATGTTGTCAAACCATCTGAAAAAAAACAGCTGAGCGCTATGTTTCAACAAACCAATGAATAAAAAAGAGGGCTGAAAAAATTCAGCCCTCTTTTTATTCACCAATTTCTTCTTGACGCTGCAAGCAGGAAATTTGTTTTTTCTCTGGATGGACACCAAATGTATAGCCCCACGTTTGCAATTTATCTAGAATGATTTCGTCTTTTTTAAAGCCAAAGATCATCACTACATCTTGGTTTTCATCTAAAAGCAAATACTTTTCATCTTTGCGCCACATCGTTAAGTTTGACGCGTAGAAAAGATTCCAGCCGTTATTCATGCGATGACCGGTTGCTTGGTTTTTATAGTTGACAATCATATTTCTTCCTCCATTAGTGAATCTTTCTAAAAGTAAAACTTCAAAGAATATTATAAACGTTCTATTCCTAGAAATCTATTATTTATCCTGTTGAGGGGAACTCGCCGTGATGTTTATAAAATACATGTGATAAAAGATTTAGTATATAAGGATATATTTGTATAAAACGAGAGTCGATAAGTAAGAAAACGGAGAAAAGGAGGGTCTAAAAGCGTATATAATTGAAAAAAATATAATTTATCTAGCTTTAAAGACTTAAAAACACGCTTTTCAGACCATGGACATGCTTTTTCAAATTTCTACCTACAAGAAAGAAGGCAGAGGTGCGAAATGTGTAGGTGAATCTAAATGAGTTTACGGTAAACATGAGGCCCCAAAACGTGGTACATGCTAGAAAAGGGGGAAATTCAACGATGTCAAAAAAAGCGCTATGGATTAAAAATGCTTCGCAAGTTGTAACGGCCAAAGAAAATAAAGGTCCTTTAGCTGGAAAAGAAATGAGGAACTTGACGGTGATTGAAAATGGCTCAGTCTGGATAGAAGGAGATCAAATTGTGACCGTAGGTACAACAAAAGAGCTAGAACAAAAATATGAAAGGGAAAGAAATGACGCAACGATTATTGATGCTTCTCATAAAATTGTGACTCCGGGTCTGATTGATCCCCATACACACGCTGTGTACGCTGGCTCGCGTGAAGAAGAATTTTATAGGCGGTTTGAAAGGCCAACTTCTTACTTGGATTTATTAGAAGAAGGTGGAGGTATTCACTCCACTGTCGTTCAAACACAGGAAGAGTATGCGTACCGGATTTATCAGCAGAGCTATGAGCGTCTTACGTCTTTTCTAGCTCACGGAGTCACAACTATAGAAGTGAAAAGCGGGTATGGCTTAGAACTAGAAACAGAACTAAAGCAGCTGCAAATCGCTAAAATGCTGAATGATACGCACGCAGTTGATGTAGTAAGTACCTTTTTAGGCGCACACGTCGTACCTCTTGTATATAAAAAAGATACGCAGAAATACGTCAATTTACTTATTCACGAAATGATTCCTCAAATTTCTTCTTATAACCTTGCAGCATTTAATGATGCTGTATGTCTTCCAAATGCTTTTTCATTCAAACAATGTCAAGAAATACTCGAAGCCGGGAAAAGATATGGCATGCTTCCTAAAATACATGCCGACCCCTTTGAATACTGCAGAGGAGCGGAGCTCGCAGCAGAGGTAGGAGCGATATCAGCAGATTATCTTTTGTATGCTTCTGATGAAGGATTAAAGAAACTGGCTGAAAAACGGATCGTAGCCACACTTTTACCCGGGAATTCCTTATTTGTTGGAATGAAATGGCCAGATGCTAGAAAAATGATCGATTTAGGAGTTCCGGTTACTCTTTCTACAGACTGCAATCCAGGTTCATCTCCAACGACTTCACAGCAATTTGTGATGAACCTGGCATGTATGAATATGAACATGAGTCCTGAAGAAGTGCTTGTAGCCACAACTCTTAACGCAGCTCATGCTATTAATCAAGGAGATAAGATTGGGAGTATTGAAGCCGGAAAACAGGCTGACCTAGCGATTTTTAATGTCTCTAGTTATCGAACCCTTCAATATCAGTATGGCTTAAATCATATTGACTGCGTAGTAAAAAAAGGAGAAGTAGTTGTAGAAAACGGAAAAGTTTTGTAAAACAAGTTTATAGAAAAAGAGAAAAGGGTAAAGAATAGAGAATTTGTCACACATGCAAAGGCAGGGAATTTAGATATGATTACAAAACAAAATGTTATTCCATTACTAAAAGAAGCTTGCCCATCTTTTGAGCCAAGCGAAGAAGTGGACCTCAACGATAAAGACGAGCTGCAGCATGAATTAAGCCGTGTTGCGGGTCATTTAATCTCTCTTGAATATAACGGCCAGCTCCAGCGTGAACCGGACGTATTTGAAGCGATTGAACAGCTGTATATAGAAGGTGAAGCTGATGTGAAAGAAGCTGTTACAACGGGACTCTTTCAAGCAATGCATGAAATGATTATAGATCAGCAAATTAGCCCAGAAGAAATTGGAATGCTATTAAAACCTCACTCACTGAAGTGGTGGAAAACGATTGACCATTTTAGCGAAAACAGTGCTGAACAGTAAGGAAAAAGAACGTCATGGAAACATGATGTCCGTGACGTTCTTTTCTTTTACTGTTCTTTTTTCAGCTGTCTCTCTAAAATAAAAGGACCAAATGGAATAACCGACATAAGAAATGCAAATAAAGAGCGGCCGATTGACCATTTATGCGCGAATTTCACATGAACGACTGCAAGAGCGTACAGCACAAAAAGTGCACCGTGTGCTGCGCCTACAACTGATACAGCTTCGGGTATGCCTGCTGCATATTTTAGCGGCATAGCAATGCCAAGCAGCAGTAAAAATGAAATTCCTTCTAAAATTCCTACTAAACGCAGGCGACCGATTGGTGATGTAAGAACCATGTTTTCTCCTCCCGTAACGACGGAATAAATTTCTGTATCAATGACAAAAATGTACCATAGCGAGCTCTTCATATACAAGCATCATTTGTATCTGTCACAAAAAAGTCGAAAACGCTTTAATTTGCTTTATAGAAGTATTTTGTTTGAAAAACTGACATACTCTTGTGATGCAAGGGATAAAAGAGCACACTACGTGTTGACAAGTTATTTTAATTATTTTATATGTATAGTATCGAAAACGTATGAGAGGATTTTTTACCATGACAAACCGAAAACAGCAAAGAGAGAAAATTTTAGATGCTGCTTTTGAAGTGTTCGGATCCAAAGGCTACTATGAAGCAAAAATGATTGATATTGCTAAACTAGCAGGTGTATCTAAAGGAACGCTTTACTTGTACTTTTCGTCTAAAGAGTCGCTTTATATCGCTGTGAACAATCGTTCGTTTGATGAGTTTTTGTATCATGCAAAGCGAAGAACGGATGAATGCCAAACGTTTCATGAAAAGCTGTATTCAATTGCGAAGCATCACCTGCTCTTTTTTTACGAAACTAAAAAATATCCGGACTCTTTTTGGCAAGCCCCTCACCAAATGCCAGAAATGATGGGTCGTCTTCATCAATTTTTTGAGGATTATCACGGGCTTGTTGCTAAATTGATTGAAGAGCAGAAAATAAAAAATGCTTTCTTACACTCAAAAGCGTTTTGCAGCATGTTAAATGGGTATAAGATGGATATCGTTTCCGACGATGATATAACAGAAGAAGATATCATGAACTATGCGGAGTTCATTGTGAACTTATACATTGAAGGCTGCTATTTTGAGACCCAAAAATGACTCGTCGGTACTGGTTGATAATGGAGGGATATGATGAATACCAGCAGCACAGTAATTAATTTTTCATATTTTCAAGAACAAACCGTTACCAAGGTTAACACAGACAATACCCTGCCGTTTTCTCTTGGATTTAGTAAAGGTGGACTTGTGGCAGAATGTCCATGGAGACTAAAAAACAAACGCAGCATCTTGCTTGGTCAAGCGGACTGGAAATCGCTACATTCTGCCGAGCAGCGTCAGCAAGTCGAAGCACTGCTGCTTGGCCAGCACATTATCTCTATACAGTGGTATGAAGATATCGGTATACTTCGAATTACATTTTCTAATGGGTATGCGCTAGATATGTTTCACGACAGCTCTTTTTTTGAAGGTTGGGATTTATATGGTCAAGACGGCTTTTCTTTTATCTCGCTGCCAGGGGGAGCGTGCGACCATCAAATTTCAGTTTGTATAGACAGTTCATCAGCACATGAAAGGAGGTGAGTTTTTTTCACGAAAAACTGACCCGCGGGTACTCTAAAATTGTTAAAAAAAAATAAAACGGGTCTGCAGCTATTAAAGGATGAAGGCTTTTCAAATAACTTAGTTACGTAACGGAGGAAAAAGATGAATTTTTTGACGAGATTTAGTTTAAAAAATGCGGTAGCTGTGTTTATCGTTTCATTTTTACTTATTTTAGCGGGGCTATATTCATTTTCAAAACTAAAAATTGATTTACTGCCGAATATCGAATTTCCGCAGCTGTCCATTGAAGCAACGTATCCCGGGGCTTCTCCTGATGACGTAAATGAAAGCGTCACGTCGAAAATCGAAGACCAAGTGAAAGGAATTGAAGGCGTTAAAAGCGTACAAAGCGTATCGTATGAAAACGTCGGTATTATTAATTTAGAATTCCCGTTTAATACGGATTTAGATAAAGTTGAACAGCAAATTAACTCGTCGATAAAAGAATTAGATTTACCAGAGTCATCAAATGTAGACGTAAACCGTTTTTCATTTGGTTCATTCCCGATTTTCAACATTTCACTGTTTGCGAAAGATGATGCAAATCTTGAAAAAGTATTAAACGATGAAGTGATTCCTGAATTGAATAAAATTCAAGGTATTAACTCCGTCTCAGTTGGCGGCGTGAAAGAGGACCTTTTACAAATTACGGTCGATAAAGAAAAAGCAGCTCAAGCTGGCTTAACGCTTGATGGGATGAAAGAACAAATTAATCAAAAAGCTGTTTCATTCCCAGCAGGAACATTAAACGGAAAAGAGCTTCAAATTCCAGTGCGAGTAGAAGAAAAAGTTGCGACGATCGATGCATTAAAGAAAATCCAGCTGAAATCTACGATGAATCCTGAAGCAAAGCCTGTGAAGCTTGGCGATATTGCCAAAGTCGAAGCCGTAACAGAACAAGGCGAATATACACGCTATGACGGCAAAGATGCACTGTCGATGGCCATCACAAAAAAACAAGATGCTAATACGGTTGAAGTGGCGAGCGAAACGATGAAAATTTTGAAAAAATATGACGATCAGTTAGACTACGCAATCGGCTTTGACTCAGCTGACGGCATTGAAAAGTCTGTTGAAACATTAGTGCGCGAAGGATTGCTCGGAGCATTATTTGCGTCACTTGCCGTGCTGATTTTCTTGCGTAACTTCCGCGCTACGATCATTGCCATTATATCGATTCCATTATCGCTGTTAGTATCAGCTATTTTCTTAAATCAGCTTGATATTTCACTTAACATTATGACACTAGGCGGAATGGCTGTAGCCGTTGGGCGCGTAGTGGATGACAGTATTGTTGTGATTGAAAATATTTTTAGACGCGTTCGCCGTTCAGAAGAAGGCATGAGCAACGAGCTTGTCGAATCGTCCACAAAAGAGATTTTAAAAGCCATTACCTCGTCTACCATTACAACGGTTGTCGTATTCTTGCCAATCGGCTTTGTAGGAGGAATTACAGGAGAGTTCTTCTTGCCGTTTGCCTTAACAGTTGTTTTTTCACTGTTAGCATCTCTTCTTGTAGCGATTACAATCGTGCCGATTTTAGCAAAGTTTGCATTTAAAAAAGTACCGCCTGAAGAAAAAGAAGGAAAGCTGCAGCGCGGATATGCAAAAGCGATTGCATGGTCGCTTAATCATAAAATCAAAATTTTAATTTTATCCTTTATTTTACTGTTTGGCTCATTTGCACTTGTTCCTTCACTTGGCTTTACGTTTATTCCAAATGAAGAACAAAAAATGCTTCAGGCCAACGTTCAATTACCGGCATCTACATCACTTGAAAAAACAAACGATGTATCTTTAAAAATTGAAAAGATGTTTGCGGATCAAAATGAAATTTCAGATGTGACTACGGAAGTTGGATCACGCGACTTTTCAACAGGTGTAAAACGCCCGAACCAAGTTGGCTATTTCTTGAACGTAAAAGAAGGCGTGAATGTTGATACGTTTATTGATAAAGTTCAAAAGAAAATGGAAAGCATCACGAAAGAAGAATCACCTAAAGCAACAGTTAATGTACAAGAAGCATCAACAGGAGGGCCTCCTACAAATAATAACGTAACGGTTGATTTATATTCTTCTAATTTAAATGACTTGCAAAAGGCAGCTAAGCAAGTGGAAAACCACTTAAACAAAGACAAACGTCTTAAATATGTAACAAATAACTTCTCAGATAAGCAAAAGCAGCTTGTAGTAGAAGTAGATCCTGATAAAGCCGCAGAGTACGGAGTATCTGGATTTCAGCTGCTTGGTACAATCTCCGACCAAACCAAACCAGTATCCGTTGGAGACTTAAAATTAGATAATACAAAACGAGCGGTTCAGCTTTCGTACGATAAAGACCTTAGTTCAGTAAAAGAAATTAAAGATCTTCAAGTATTTACAGAACGAGGGCCTGTGTTAGTAAAAGATATTGCTGACGTTCGTACAATTGATACGTTCACTTCTATTCAAAAGCTTGACGGCAAAGTATTTGCGCGAGTGGAAGCAGATATTAAAGGCGATGATGTTCAAGCTGTGACCAAAGATGTTGTAGATGGAGTAAAAAAGTTAGACTTGCCAAAAGATGTGAGCTTGGACGGTGGAGGCGGAAGCGACGAGACAGTGGAAGTCTTCCAATCTCTAGGTCTAGCTATTTTAACGGCAATCGGCCTTGTGTATTTAACGATGCTCGTTACGTTTGGAAAAGCGCGTATTCCATTTATCATTTTATCGTCACTCATTTTTGTGCCAATCGGTTCGTTAGTTGGTCTAGTACTTGCAAAAGAACCGCTGTCCGTCAGCGTCATGATTGGATTCTTAATGCTGATTGGAATTGTTACAACAAACGCGATTGTACTTGTAGATCGAATTACCCAAAATCGTGAACAAAAAGGCATGACGATCCGCCAATCCCTTATTGAAGCTGGGAAAACGCGCTTGCGTCCAATTTTAATGACGGCGTTTGCTACCATTGCTGCATTAATTCCGCTGGCGCTTACTACATCAAGCGGAACGCTGATTTCAAAAGGCTTAGCTATCACGGTGATCGGAGGGCTTGCGTCATCTACCCTTCTTACCTTAATTATTATTCCAGTGGTATACGAACTCTTCTTCGCAAAGCAAGTGAAAAGAGAAAAACAGCTGGAAAAAGAAACGACATAAGAACTATTTTCTAATAGAGGAAAATATGACCATAGACTATATGTTATAATAAAAGTACGTTTTAACCCCTTATATTATAGAAAAAGAAGCGGCGCTTTCAAGCGCCGCTTCTTTTTTATGTAAAGTCATTATTTACAAAAAATGATTAAATGTCTTGTATGGAGGGAAAGAGTGTTAACAGGAAGCTTTACTATATCATCGTAGAGTTATCTAAAAAACATACAAAGTACAGGAGTGTCGTTTTCGTGAGTTCAACAAAGAAAGTTGTATTTATCAGTTCCATTATCTTAAATGTCCTTTTCATAGGTGTTTTTGCTTTTTATGCAACAAGCAGCAGCGCGATGAAAAATCCGCTGTCATCTAAGGATTCGTCTAAGCAAAGCTATAGAGATAATCCTTATTACATTGAACGGACCACTTTGTTCAAGCAATTAAGTATTCCTAAAGAGTCAATCGTATTTCTCGGTGATAGCATAACCCAGCGCTCTGAATGGAGCGAACTTTTTCATAATAAGCAGATTGTCAATCGAGGCGTAGCCGATGATACAACAGAAGGGGTATTGCATCGTCTAAAAAGTATTACAGATGCTAAGCCAAAAAAGATTTTCTTAATGATTGGCATTAACGATTTAAATGAGCAAAAATCTGTAAAAAAAACCAAAGCCAATTACGCTGAAATTCTTGAACGTATTCATAAAGAATCACCGAATACAAAAGTCTATATTCAAAGTGTACTGCCCGTGAACAATAAAAAATGCGGCGACGCAGTGGACAATAAAGATGTTATCGCATTAAATAACTATTTAAAGCGTCTAGCTAAGAAACACAATGATTCTTACATTGACCTGTATTCGAAAGTATCTACACATAATCAGTTAAAAAGTAATTTCACGGTTGATGGTCTTCATTTAAAAGGCCAAGGCTATGCTATTTGGAAACAAGAGGTTCAGGCATACGTAAACCAATAAAAAAGCGCTCCGAAAGGAGCGCTTTTTTTAGATAAGCTCTGGTAAATGTTTTTTAGCATCGTATTCGACAAGAGCATCTCCGTTTTTGATGCGCTGTAAATAATCAGGATTTGAAATAAGCGGGCGGCCAATAGCAGCTACGTCGATCCAGCCGGCTTGCAGCGCTTTTTCAGCTGATTCAGGCGTTAAGTCACCTACGCCGATAATCGGTCCATCCCAGTACTTACGCGTAATTTCATAAAGATTTTGACCGTTTTGAACATCTTCATAAAAATCCAGCATAGACGGATGGATAATCTCAATTCCTGTTTCTTTAAACGCTTCTGTATACGTTTGAATAGCTTTTTCAGTGTCGTCCCAGCGGTAGTCTGGTTTATCAAGCTTATGAGGAGAGAAGCGAATCACAACGCGCTCTTTTCCAATGGCGTCGATAACAGCCGAAATCACTTCTTTCATAAACGTTAATCGCTGTGCAAGGTCGCCTCCGTATTCATCAGTGCGTTTATTAGACCAGTCTGAATTAAACTGATCGATTAAATAGCCGTGAGCACCGTGAATTTCAACGCCATCAAATCCTGCTTCAATGGCATTTTTAGCGGCTTGAGCGTACTGTTCTACAACTTCTTTAATATCTTCTTTTGACATTTCTTCAGGCTCTTCGTAGGGCTTGCGGAAACGAGGCACTTGGCCTTGTGCCGCAATAGCGGAAGGGGCCTGAGGCTTATGCCCATTGATTAACCCGGAATGACTCAAGCGGCCAACGTGCCAAATTTGAGCGATAATCGTGCCGCCTTCTTCATGAACAGCTTCTGTTACAGGCTTCCATGAATCAATTTGTTCTTGGGTATAGATACCCGGAACGCCAGGATTTCCTTTTGCGCGTTCGCTGATAACAATTCCTTCACTAATAATTAAGCCAATACCATCCTTTGCGCGGCGGCGGTAATAGTCTACAACGTCTTGACCGACTACGCCTGTCTCTGGATCAGCAAAGCATCTTGTCATCGGTGCCATTGCTGTACGAGTGTGTAAATCAAATGCTTCAATGTTTGTTGGTTGGAATAGTTTTTCAAATTTACTCATTTTATATTCAGCTCCTTAAGAGGAAAGTATAGCTGCGAACGTTTTGCAGCGGGTTCAGTTTATTGTAACAGGGGATTTGTTTTATCTTCAAACATTTCGACTTCCGAAAAAGTTCAGAAAAAAAAGCCGGCTGTCTTTACAGCCAACTTTTACAACATTAATGCTGTTTATTAGGAAGTTTTTTCTCAGGATGTCCAGTAGCTTGACCCTGCTTGTTTTTACGCTGCTTTTCTTGATTGTCATTCAGTTTTTGAACAAATTCATTTGTGTTTTCCATTATCCAAACCTCCTTTATGAACTTTCCCTGTTACTATAACCCATTGCACGTAAAAACATGACGCGAATCCGTTAAAAGCAACTTCATATGTGCACTGGTATATAGAAATCAACAGGAAAATCGTGTATACTGTTGTAAAAATAATGTTAATGTTTCGTGAGTTTATAATTTCTTATTCATTCATGAACAAGAAAAGGTGTTACGCAATGAGTGATTTTTTTAGCGGGAAAGAAATGTCGTTTATTTTGATTTTGACATTCAGCGTGTACATATTTGTCTGGAATGTGCCCCTTCAGGCGACAAATGCCATGATGATCTACTTTATCCTGCTGTTTTTGTATACAGTCAGTAAACTGCTTTTTTCTCCTCAGTTCCGACAATTTCCGCTTGTTAAGGTGCTTTTGGCCATTTTATTCGTTCTTATGCTGGCTGAAATAATCGTTGCTTACAGCACTCATAGCATAAAGATTACAGATTTAAATCATATTTTCGATTATTTTAGTCATATGGATTTGTATTCATAGTATGTACAGCAAACAAATGATTTACCACGATATCCTCTCCGAGTGCTGGCTGTGCTTTTTTATATTTTTTACACACTGCTTGCACAAGGAAAGAGAAAGCGTACGTTCTTTGACCAAAAGATCAGGGGAATGCCAAATTTCTTTGAATAGCTCTGTTAAGATGCTTTCGCAAGCATGTGGATCTTTTACTGCTGAATAGACAAGACGATACAAAAGCGATTCATATCGATTGTAAAGCTGATGAAGTGCTTCTTTCTTTCGGATTTTTATCTCTTGAATGAGTAAAAGATCATTGTTCATAACCGAGCCCCTTCGAAAATCAATTATAGTTCATTGTACCCTCGTTAAGATGAGTATAAACACCTAAAAAGGAGAGGCTTATGAGCGATGTAGTATCAAAAAAAACAAGGCAAAATATTCAACGAGATATCGAACAAGGGAACTTGGGGAAAGTGAGAGATCGCCTGCACAGTTTGCTCGTTACGTATCCAAATGAGCTGATAAACTTATTGTAGCTGGATGTGCATTGATTTTCCTTACAGTCGTCAGTTTACTAATCATTGGCGTATATACAGTTTGTACATGGCTGTTTTCATGAAGAAAAGGTGCACAGATGTGCACCTTTTCTTTATGAATGCTGCTTCACTACGTGATTTACAATTTTTTCGGCTGCAGCGGCGGGTCCAGCTGCCTGTTCGAAACTTACGTTGATTTCTTTTATCCCTTTCTTGTAGCGGTCGTCATGTATGACTTCGTCAACGGCACTCCTTAAAAGCGAGGCATTTACCGTTTCTTTTGCTAAGCGATACCCGGCGTTTAGCTCCACGAGCCTTTGAGCAACGAGCGGCTGATCTTTTCCGTGAGGTAAAACGACTAACGGTACGTTAAAATGAATAGCTTCATTTACACTGTTCATGCCTCCGTGCGTGATAAAAACGTCAGCTTCTTTTAACACGTCAAGCTGAGGAACATAGGGCGAAATAATAAAATGCTCTGGTGCTTTTCTTATCTTTTTAAAATCAGCCCGGTCTCCTGCTGCAATCACAACTTTTCCATCAAAGTCGCTAAATGCGTCGATGCAAAGGTTAAAAAAGCCTTCTACATCGTCGAGTACTGTTCCCATTGAAACATAAAGAACTTTTTCATCTTTTAGCTTTTCTAACGGAAAATCATGAGAGGTGTGACGCTTTGGAAAGCTTGGCCCAATAAATAAACAGGATTCATCAAAACGTTCATGAAGCGGCTGAAAAAAGCGGCTTGTGTATACGACCGTTAATTCGCCTTCATTGTTCATAAATTGAAGCAGATTTTTAGGTTCTACGCCAAACTGATTTTTGAGCAAGCTGAGCCCGTACTGAGCTTTTTCGTCAGGTTTAAATGGAACGTCTGAATCCGGATGCAGAGGCATCATTGCTAAGCGTTCTTTTGGCATTAAAAAAGAAGCAGATGATACAATCCCGGGAATTCGCAAATAATCACGTACTAATTCCCCTGCTCCAAACTTGTCGTAAAACACAAAGTCAAAGTCAATTTTTTTTGATAATGTATGAACAAGCTTCAGCGTATCTAAAGACGTTTGGATGTGGATATTTAAAAAGGCGTTGATTCCTTGAGCAGTTTCAGGCTTGATGGATACACCGCTTAATAAGTCCCGGTGAGTGTGTACGATAGCCCCGGCGTTTTCAAGACGCTCTTTAAAACGCTCGGCCGTAATGTAATGAACGGTATCACCTCGATCTGAAAAAGCTTTTACCATTCCAAGCGTTGGGTTTACGTGACCTTCAGCGGGAAAATTGATCATTAAAATGTTTGCCATTTTTTCACTTCACTTTCGGTAAGATTTCTTCAAGCGTAATCAAATATAAGGAAGTTGACAACTAATTTGGCTAGCGCATTTATCTTTTAAAACCTTAACTTTGTGTATAAAATGTGAAAAAATATAACTTTTTTCCTAAAAAATAACATCATTAAGCGGAGGTTATGGTAGAATTTTGAGAGCACTAGAGAGAAAGAATCATTTTTGGAGGTTGCTATTTTGAGTACGTTATCAACAAATTCAGAGCCGGTTTTAAAGCCTAAAAAGAAAAAAGAGTTTACTTACTTCACGCTGCTTCTATTTATCGTGTTAGGCTTTGGCCTGCAGATTATAGCCGGAATTGGAGTAGCTATTTACGATGAAGTTACGGGTTCAAATATGACGGGAATTTTATTAGAAGGGCCATATGCCCTGCTGGTAGACGCGGCGTTTTTTCTAGGCGTTGCGGTGCTGTACAGGCCTGTGCGCAGATTTTTAAAGCCTATGTGGAACGTCTCAGTATTAAAAGAAAGAAAAACGTATGTATATATTGTGGTAGGCTTTTTAATTGTAGCCGCGGTGCAGTACGTGATGCTTTCATTTTTAAACGTAGAAAGCGCAAATCAGCAGCAAAAAGATTTAAACCAAGGCAGTTTTAATCAAACGCTGCTTTCAAGCTGGATATTCTTTATAAGTGTAGCAGTCATTACGCCTATTAAAGAAGAGCTGCTTTATAGAGGTGTTTTATGTGGTTTTTTAACCAAACGCCATCACGTGTTTGTAGGCATTTTCGTTTCGGCTATTGTATTCGGTCTGTTACATATTGGCTTTCCGATTACAGCTACCGTCATGGGACTTGTCTTTGCCATTATTTATTATCGAACAAAATCTATTTTTCCATCTATGATTTTACATATGCTGTGGAATGGATTAGTGAGTATAACCGTCTTCTTTTAAAAGCCGCTTAAGCGGCTTTTTTATTTGGATAAAGATGCAGAATGCTTTACGCGAATTTTCCCAACAATTAATAATCCAAGAGGGTAAAATAGTCCAAATAACAGACTATACGGAATCCACGTATCTCTGTCCCACGTTTGTTCATATGGAATGCTTGGATACACGATAAGTGAAAATGTAACGGCAATAATGCCTAGCGGAAGAGTTAAAATTCGGTAGTTTTTTAATTCAAGAATTTGAGCGAGTCCAGAAACGGTCGCATAATAGTAGAGAGACGTTTTAAAATAAAGAGATAAAAACCACATAATAGCCATAATTACTTCAATATTTTTTAGAAAATCCGCAACTTCGATCCGTCTTGCAAGCTCATAGCTTGGATATAAAGCAATACGTGTATACGTATTTCCAAGTACAAGAATGCCAAGCAATAAGATAATAATCATAATGCCTCCGCCGATTAAGCTTCCCGTAAAAAAAGCGCGGTTTCGCTGATCTGGTTCCGCTACGTGAGCAGGGAAAACGGTTAGCAATACAATAAAAGTGAGAGAAGTAATACTTGTAAATACCAGAATAGATCTGATAATAGGCTTAACGCCTACCTCTAACAAAGGCTGCAAATTCTCATAATGAATTTGAGGGAAGATCGAAAAAACTAAGATTAAGAACGGAATAACAAACCAAGGAAAGAGAATTTCAGCACAGCGGGCAATCGTTTCAATGCCAAGCCGAACGCCGACAATCACAATTCCCATAAACAAAATATGAACAGCAAGCATAGGTGTTTGAATAATAATGCGAGTTGTTAGAAACGAGCCCACGTAAAACAAAACTTGACTGCAAAAAAGAAGAGTAGAAGCGACAAATAAAAGAGATACAAACTTTCCTAGCCACTTGCCTAAAATGGCTTCGTTTAGTTCCATGAGCGTTTTATTAGGATAAAGGCTAGAAAGTTTGATATACATCCATACAAGAAAAACGCCTACACCTACGCCTAAAATAGCTGGAATCCATGCCTCTTGTTTAGAATCAGCCGTTAAGCTTCCAGGAACGACTAAAATGGTGTCGCCTAAACTATAAAAAATGACGAGTATTCGAAACTGTGCTGCGGATAAATTCATCTGACTATGCACATTGTTCACTTCCTTTTATTTCAACAGACTGAACAAAAAATCACTAAAAGGTTTTAATAAAAAAGCAATGCCGTCCCCGGGGTTAGGAACCTCCACACCGCCGTATTTTAAACTAACAATTAAAATACTTACTATGAACAAACTCCAAAAAATTTGCTTTTCTTTTTTACTGTTCACTTTTTTTAAATAAGGTATTTCTACTAAACAAACAGCTGCACAAAGTAAAAAAATCCCTAAAAATATAAGCATGTATCAACCTCAATTAGTAACCCTTTAAAAATGATGAAGGGATGTTAAAGACGCCTGTGTTTCAAATATAGTATGATCCAAAAAGGCTTGATTTATGAAAAGTAAGACTAAAGCCAGGGCAAAACCGTGTTATAATGACCAAGTTGAGCGTTATAATAGAAAAAACAGCATGATTACAAACAAGTAGATACATAACAAGGTAAGGATGGGAGAGATATATATGGCAGATGAGCTCAAAAAAATGCTAGATGACAAAGAAAAGGTGCAGCTTATTATCGCCGCTGTTGTCATGCTTGGAGGCCTGGTCGTTTTGTTAAAAAGCGTTGCAACAGGGCAGGCCATGGGTGAAAAATGGCTAGAAAGTCAAGGGAACGCAGACACGGATCTGTATCTTGAAACGATAAAAAGCTACATACATCTGTATCAAATTGTGGGTGGCGTCATGTTTGGAGGAGGCCTTCTCACGTTACTTCGTGCTAAACTAAAGAAATAAAGCGGCAGCAAAATAAAAGATCATAGTCCAAAAGAAGTGTCATATCTTTTTAATAACTTAAAAAATAGTGAAAAGGAGTTATGTATGAATAATGAAGAAAATACACCGGCTTATCATCTGTTTATGATGATAGGAGCGCTTGCTATGCTGATTTTTGGTGTTGTCGGTTTCTTTATTCAGTATCCTGCTACGTTAAGTTTTGTGATGTGTATTGGTGGAAGTATCATATTTTTGCTGCATTTATTTGAATATATGAAACCTAAAAATGAACTATAGCATCTTCAAACGAGGAAATCTAGAAGCAAAGGAAGATGAGAAATGCGGAAACACCGTACGTATGAAACGCTAGTTGATCTTTATCAAAAAAGCGCCAAAATTCATTATGAAATCGATTATCGAGATAAAAAATCTGTAAAAAGAGGCAATCGAGCTGCAGAAGATATGAAAAAAATTGCACAGCTCATTCATTTATATTATCCAGGCATGCTGTTTGAATTTGCAACACTGCTGACGAATCCTACTTATCGAATTGACCTATGGGCTGCACATCATATTTTAGAAATCATGAGCTATTCACCAATGCTTGAGGACAACGCGCTTTCCGTCATTGAACGCTACGCCGACGAAAATGATTTTACAGCTTTAGGAAATCGCATGTGGTTAGATCAGTGGAGAGAAAAACAGCGCTAAAATTGGGCTAAGCAAACAAGAATAACCAAAAGGAAGATGGATATATGAGTTTATGTACATTAAAGAACGGTATAGGCATCAGCATTCGAGAAGCAGCACCGAAAGACGCAGAGAAAATGATTGCTTTTTACAACCGGGTAGGAGGAGAAAGCGATTTTCTTTCATTTGGAGAAGGTGAGTTTCTTACACCTCTTTCAGAGTACGAACTGTTTTTAGCTTCTGTAAAACAAGAGCAAAATGCTCTTATAGTTGTGGCTGAAAAAGAAGAGAAAATCATTAGTATTGCATCCATCACCTCGTCTCAAAACCCGCGTAATAAGCATGTGGGAATCCTCGGTATTGTAGTAGAGAAATCTTATAGCGGGCTAGGGTTAGGCAGACAGCTAATGATTGAGCTGATTGAATGGGCACGTACGAATAAACAAACAAAAAAAATCGAACTTGTGACGCGAGAAGATAACCAAAGAGCTATTTCTTTATACAAGCAGCTAGGGTTTCAAACAGAAGGATTAAAAGAAAAAGACACCTATATAAATGGCGTGTACTATAATACAATGCTTATGGGTCTTCACTTATAAAAAGAGGCTGGGACAAAAGTATATTAAGTGAATGAAAATCCGAACGATGAATCGTTCGGATTTTTTCATTGTGGTGATGAACATAGGCTTCCTATAGGCAGATGCTTCTAACGATTTTGGAGGCTCAGCGGCGCCCGCGGAACGCGAAGCCTTGGACGGAAATCAATGGCGGCGGAACAAGCAGGCCAGATCATGTATGCCAATGGTTCGTCTTTAGATTGAATTGACGTAGTTATATCTCACTCTTTTTTTGTTTATTGTTTTTTAGCTTCCGCAAATACACTCATCGCCTCGTTCATAAATTTGGCTAATCCTTTTCCATAGCGATCAATGTTAGTTGTAAATCGCTCATCTTGCACATACATTTCTCCAAGACCTTTAAAGGCTTCTAATGAATATGTTCCAAAGTTCTCATTTAAAAATTGATACCATGTCGCAATAGCTTTTTGAGCTTCTGTAGAGGATGGTGACAGATCACGAAGCGAAGCTAAGTGAGTGTAGATACTTTCCCATTCGTTTGATATGCGCTGCTGTTCTTCTTGTGAGAAGCTTTGTACTTTTTCATTCGCTTCATCTACCCGCTGATTTCCCCAGCGCTTCCGTGCTTCTTCTTCATAGGGGTTATGCGAAAAATCCAGTCCTTTAAACCGCTCTTTTTCGTTCATTTCAATCGCTCCTTTTTCATATTGAATCGTTTTATTAATGGTTACAATCATTTGATCGAGCCGACTGCGTTTTTCAATCAGCATGTTTTTTTGCAGTATCAACGCTTCTGTGCGATTAAACGTCGGATCTGTTATAATCTCGTGAATTTGTTTTAAAGGGAAGCCAAGTTCTTTAAAAAATAATATTTGCTGAAGCATATCGAGATTAGCCGGTGAATAAAGCCGGTAGCCGGATTCACTAACGGCATCAGGTTTTAATAGCCCGATTTCATCATAATGATGCAGCGTGCGGACGCTGATTCCTACTAAGTCAGCAACTTCTTTTACTTTTCTGTTCATTCTTTCATCTCCCTTCTGAAATCTACTATAAAATATAACGCAGCGTAAGGGTCAATACTAAAAAAGAAATAATTGACTTTTAGTTTATATGCATTTATATTTAATTAGCATTAACTATTTATAACATGAAATAAATAAGCAAGCCTGGAGGAATAGATGTGACAAAAAGCAATCAGTATCTTGGAGAGATTCGTTCATCGCTTCAAGTGCTATTTGAAAAAATGCAACCTGAAATGATGGAGAGCCTAAATGAGCATGAGATGACTCCTACGCAATTATTTGTTCTTTCTTATTTAAAGAAAGTAGGGAGCAGCAAGGTTTCTCAAATTGCAGAACTCATGGATGTCAAACCGAGCGCCGTGACTCTTTTAGTAGATCGTCTTGAACAACACAATTTTGTTGTAAGAGAACATAATAAAGAGGACAGACGAGTCGTTGATATTACCTTAACGGAGTTTGGGCATCGCAAGCTTGAAGATGTGCTGAATGGTCGAAAAGCCATTATGGACCGCTATCTTTTGCATTTAACAGAAGAAGAGCTTTCTATGATGGCTTCTATTACGAAAAAGCTTGCAACGTCAGCTGCTTCTTATAAAGATAAGCAGCAGTAACAAAAAAGAGGAGAGACACACGATGGAAAATCAAAAAAATTCAAAGCGCACGCTCTTATTAATTGGGTTAATTATTGCGATGTTCTTTTCTGCACTTGATGGAACCATTGTCGGAACAGCTATGCCAAGAATCGTAGGAGATCTTGGTGGATTGAGCATGATGACATGGCTGACAACAGCCTATTTATTAACGTCGACAACGGTTGTTCCGATTGCAGGGAAACTCGCTGATTTAGTAGGACGCAGAGTAATTTATGTTACAGGACTTATTATTTTTATGGTCGCTTCTGCTCTATGTGGAATGGCAAATAACATGACAGAGCTTATTTTATTCCGTGCATTACAAGGAATTGGCGGTGGCGTTATGATGCCGATGGCAATGATTGTAATCGGTGATTTATTTACAGGAAAAGCACGAGCAAAATTTCAAGGAGTATTCGGAGGAATTTACGGCCTTGCTTCTGTCATTGGTCCACAAATTGGCGGATGGATTGTTGATTCACTGAATTGGAAATGGGTGTTTTACATCAACTTGCCGGTAGGGATACTCGCTACCGTTTTTATTGCACTGGGACTTCAAGGAAAGAAACATACGGGACCTGTGAAATTCGATGTAGCGGGTATGTTCACAATGGTTATCGGAGTAGTGAGCTTGCTTCTGGCCCTGAGCTTTGGAGGAAAAGACTACGACTGGAACTCTTGGCAAATTGTTAGTCTATTTACACTGGCTGTTGTTGGGATCATAAGCTTTATTATTGTGGAAACGAAAGCCAAAGAGCCGATTCTTCCGATGTATTTATTTAAGAACCGAACGTTTACGCTTTTAAATATCATTGGCTTTTTTATGAGCATCGGCATGTTCGGAGCCATTACGTTTGTTCCGTTCTTTATGCAAGGAATCGTTGGAGTCAGCGCCTCGGAATCCGGTACCATTATGACGCCGATGATGATTTCAATGATTGTAACAAGTATTATTGGAGGGCAGCTTGTTTATAAAGTTGGAATCAAGCCTCAAATCGTAACGGGTATGCTCATTATGGCAGGAGGGTTCTTCTTGTTAACAACATTAGACCTTCATACTAGCAAACTTGTTGCCACTTCTTATATGGCCATAATCGGTTTAGGAATGGGTCTTGTGATGCCAATTTTAACACTTGCTCTTCAAGAGAGCTTTTCAAAAGAAGAGCTCGGTGTGGTTACATCATCAAGTCAATTTTTCCGTTCAATTGGAGGAACGTTCGGTATTACCATTTTAGGAGCGGTGATGAATGCAAAATCAGGTACGCTTCTTACTGACAAACTCGTTCCATATTTAAACACATTGCCTGCTCAAGCAAGTGCTTTTGCGGACGGGTTTAAAAAAGCGATTGATACGAATCCTGAAAGTGTGCTGCAGATGCTGTTTAGCCCCCAAGCGCTAAAGAGTATTCCAGCTGCCCTTTCAGACAGCATTGTGCCAATTTTGAAGACCTCGCTAATGAGCGCATTGCACAGCGTCTTTTTCATGGGCTTAGCTTTTATTATTTTAGGAGCGGTATGCACATTGTTCTTAAGGCAGATCAAGCTTTCAAATAAAAAAGCCGAAGAAAAACCAGAAGAAGGCATTGCTGAAGTAGAGCCATCACGTTAAAAAAAGCGCACAAATTTGTGCGCTTTTTTCTATATTAACTAGTTGTTTCATTAGGCTTACGAAGAAAAGGGGATTGTTTAGACGTGTCATACGAAATTTGATCAAGCAAATACGTTAAATATAAGTTCAGTTCAAACCGATCTTCCGACACAAAATCTGTAAGCGCTTGCTTATTATCTTTCCACATGAGAATTCCTCCTTAATTTTACATACTAATGAATGGATTTAATATCAGAAAGCTGAAGGGAAACAACGGCTTCATTTTCGTCTTTTACGGATAGAATTTGCTGATGGAGATTTAAGTTGTGCACGCGGCCTTTGCACGTTTGCAACGTTCCATCTTTATAGTAAGAAACAGTTATCGTCCCACTTTTCGTTAATTCTCGTAAAAACATTCGAGAAGCCTCCTTAAAAAAGATTACCTGATTTAAAAGCCAGTCCTTTCATTTGAGATGAGCAAAAGGGAATTGTATGTACTGCAAGCTTCCCTTTATATTCTCCAACGTGTATGAATAGATCGAATAAAAGGTTGCTAGCCCACCTATAAACTGTCCTAAATTTCAGAATATACTGTCTTTTCCGTATAGTGTTTTTTAAAAGGATTAATGTTACATTTATTATGTAACATTCTGATGAGAAAGAAAACCGTTTCTACAAAACTTCTCTAAAAATTACAAAATATTCATATTCATGTGAAGGATGTAGAATGAACAAATATAGAAGTAACTGTGTTTATAAAAAACGTAACTACAGCTTCAATTATTAATGATCTTAATACTAGTTATCAATTATATGTATTTTACTAATTTATTCTTCTCCGATAAAATGCAGGTAGACGAATTTGATAAGAATTTTCTAATGATTTATATAATTAAATTTGATATAATCTATAGGAATAATAATGTATGAAGGGAAACATCATTGATTAATTAGACACAGGTATTAAATGTTGTTGAAGATGATTCGTAAAAGCATACATATTTAAATTATATATTTTTGTGAGGTGGACAGTGTTGCAACTTAAGGTAGTAAACAGCCCTTTTAATCAAGAACAAGCAGATTTGCTTAATCGCCTTCTGCCGACATTAACAGAAGCACAAAAAATGTGGTTGAGCGGTTATTTAACAGCATCTCAATCTACGTCTGCCGAAGGAACGCCAGACGTTTCTACATCAGCGCCTGCTCAAACGAAACAGACAGTTTCAAAAGACGTAACGATTCTTTATGGATCACAAACAGGAAATGCTCAAGGACTTGCTGAAAATACAGGCAAAACGCTTGAAGCAAAAGGCTTTAATGTAACCGTATCTTCTATGAATGATTTCAAACCAAATAATTTAAAGAAACTTGAAAATTTATTAATTGTCGTAAGTACACATGGAGAAGGAGAGCCGCCTGATAATGCGCTATCTTTCCATGAATTTCTTCACGGCCGTCGAGCGCCAAAACTTGAGAACTTCCGTTTCTCTGTTTTATCGCTTGGAGACAGCTCATACGAATTTTTCTGTCAAACAGGAAAAGAATTTGATGTGCGCTTAGCAGAACTTGGCGGTGAAAGACTGTATCCGCGCGTTGACTGTGATTTAGATTTTGAAGAGCCCGCAAATAAATGGCTTAAAGGTGTTATTGATGGATTAAGCGAAGCGAAAGGACACAGCGCTTCGGCAGCTGTTCCAGCGGAAGCTCCTGCAGGAACTTCACCATATTCAAGAACAAATCCTTTTAAAGCAGAAGTGCTTGAGAACTTAAACTTAAACGGCCGCGGATCAAATAAAGAAACGCGACACTTAGAACTATCTCTAGAAGGTTCAGGTTTGACGTATGAACCAGGAGACAGTTTAGGTATTTATCCTGAAAATGACCCGGAGCTTGTTGATCTTCTTCTTAACGAATTCAAGTGGGATGCAAGTGAAAATGTAACGGTTAATAAAGAAGGAGAAACGCGTCCTCTTAGAGAAGCGCTAATCTCTAATTTTGAAATTACCGTTTTAACAAAGCCGCTTTTAAAGCAAGCAGCTGAGCTTACTGGAAACGATAAGTTAAAAGCGCTTGTAGAAAATCGCGAGGAATTGAAAGCATACACACAAGGCCGTGATGTGATTGACTTAGTTCGTGACTTCGGCCCATGGAACGTATCGGCACAAGAGTTTGTAGCCATTTTACGTAAAATGCCAGCGCGCCTTTACTCGATTGCAAGCAGCTTATCAGCAAACCCTGATGAAGTTCATCTAACAATCGGAGCGGTACGCTACGAAGCGCATGGACGCGAGCGTAAAGGTGTTTGTTCCGTCCTATGTTCAGAACGTTTGCAGCCAGGCGATACGATTCCTGTATATCTTCAAAGCAATAAAAACTTTAAGCTTCCTCAAGATCAAGAAACGCCAATTATTATGGTAGGACCTGGTACAGGTGTGGCTCCGTTCCGCTCATTTATGCAAGAGCGTGAAGAAACAGGGGCAAAAGGCAAGTCATGGATGTTCTTTGGAGATCAGCACTTCGTAACAGACTTCCTTTACCAAACAGAATGGCAAAAGTGGTTAAAAGATGGCGTACTGACAAAAATGGACGTGGCGTTTTCACGCGATACTGAAGAAAAAGTATACGTACAAAACCGTATGCTCGAACATAGTAAAGAATTATTCCAATGGTTAGAAGAAGGCGCATCTTTTTATGTGTGCGGAGATAAAACAAATATGGCACGCGACGTGCACAACATGCTAGTTGAAATTATCGAAACAGAAGGCAAGATGAGCCGTGAACAGGCGGAAGGTTACCTTGCTGAAATGAAGAAACAAAAACGTTATCAGCGTGATGTATACTGAGGATTGAAAGGAGATTTTCAACATGGTAAACAAAATTTTAAAAGCGCCCGAAGGTCCTCCAAGTGACGTTGAGCGCATAAAAGATGAAAGTAATTATTTGCGCGGTACATTAGGAGAAACAATGCTCGACCGCATCAGCTCAGGTATTTCTGAAGACGATAATCGTTTGATGAAGTTCCACGGAAGCTACTTGCAAGATGACCGAGATCTTCGTAATGAACGTCAAAAACAAAAGCTAGAGCCAGCTTACCAATTCATGCTTCGCGTCCGTACGCCAGGCGGTGTTTCAACACCAGAACAGTGGCTAGTGATGGATGATTTAGCACAAAAATACGGAAATGGAACGTTAAAGCTGACAACTCGTCAGGCATTCCAAATGCACGGAATTTTAAAGTGGAACATGAAGAAAACGATTCAAGAAATTCATGCTTCTTTATTAGATACAATTGCAGCTTGCGGAGATGTAAACCGTAACGTAATGTGCAATCCGAATCCGTATCAGTCAGAAGTGCACGCTGAAGTATTCGAATGGTCAAAAAAATTAAGTGATTACTTATTGCCTCGTACAAGAGCGTACCACGAACTTTGGCTAGATGAAGAGAAAGTGATCAGCACACCGGAAGTGGAAGAAGAAGTGGAACCAATGTATGGTCCGCTCTATTTGCCAAGAAAGTTCAAAATTGGCGTAGCTGTTCCACCGTCTAACGATATTGACGTGTATTCACAAGACCTTGGCTTTATTGCCATTTTAGAAGACGAGAAACTTGTTGGGTTTAACGTAGCAATCGGTGGCGGTATGGGTATGACGCACGGAGATAAAGCAACTTACCCTCAGCTTGCAAAAGTGATTGGGTTCTGTCGACCTGATCAAATTCTAGAAGTAGCTGAAAAAGTCATTACGATTCAACGTGATTATGGAAACCGCTCTGTACGTAAAAACGCGCGTTTTAAATACACGGTTGATCGTCTTGGATTAGAAACGGTAAAAGAAGAGCTTGAAAATCGTCTGGGCTGGAGCTTAGACGAAGCAAAATCTTATCACTTTGATCATAACGGCGACCGCTACGGCTGGGAAAAAGGTGTAAAAGGAAAATGGCACTTTACTCTTTTTGTTCAAGGTGGACGTATTGCTGACTTTGAAGACTATAAGCTTATGACGGGTCTTCGTGAAATTGCAAAAGTTCATAGCGGTGATTTCCGTTTAACGGCCAATCAAAATTTAATTATCGCGAACGTATCAACTGAAAAGAAAAAACAAATTAGTGACCTCATCGAACAATATGGACTAACTGACGGCAAGCATTATTCGGCTCTGCGCCGCAGCTCATTAGCTTGTGTATCGCTTCCAACTTGCGGGCTTGCTATGGCGGAAGCTGAGCGTTATCTCCCAGTTCTTCTTGAGAAAATTGAAGCAATTGTAGATGAAAACGGCCTTCGCGATAAAGAAATCACCATTCGTATGACGGGCTGTCCTAACGGCTGTGCACGTCCTGCTTTAGGTGAAATTGCTTTTATCGGTAAAGCACCGGGCAAATACAATATGTATCTTGGAGCAGCATTTGATGGAAGCCGCTTAAGTAAAATGTACCGTGAAAATATCAGTGAAGAACAAATCTTAAACGAACTGCGCGTCTTACTTCCTCGCTATGCAAAAGAGAGAGAAGAAGGCGAGCACTTTGGTGACTATGTCATCCGCGCTGGTGTAATCGAAGCTGTAACAGACGGCACGAATTTCCACGCATAATACGTATGAAGGGACCTTTCTAAACTTACAGAAAGGTCCCTTTTTTCTATTTTAATATTCTCTAACAAATACTGCTACTCCAAATACTCCTAATCTTTCAGCGGTAATTTGTTCAAATCCGTTATCAAGTAAACAATGTGCTGCACTTCGGTAGCGCTGACCTTGAGCTAACAAGCGTCCGCAAGGATTTGCGCTGCCGATTACTGTTGCTTCTACGACAGTACGAGGAGCTTGTCTATCCAAAGGATTTCGCTCCCACAGAATTGTCACCACATCCGGAGGACGTGGGATAGATACATTACCTGTGTGTTCATGCATAGCCATCACCTCCTTACACTATAGTAAATGCAAAAATGGCAGACTGCTTGTACACACGCTGATTTTTATTAAAAAAGGCGTTCACCTATGCCTAACTCGGCTGATTTCATAGCAATGAGGTGATCAATAGAAACGGCTGGCAGAAAAAAAGAATGCTATAATGTAAAAGAAAGGAATTTTTATCAAGGAGGGAGAAACATGCAGCAAAAACGAGTAGTGGTTATTACAGGGGGAGCAAGCGGAATTGGCAAAGAAACTGCCTTAAAGTTTGCGCAAAAAGGAGACGCGGTGGTCATTGCTGATTATGATAAAGGGAAAGGAAAAGAGACCCTTCAAAAAATTGAAGAAGCTGGAGGGAGCGCTTTATTTGTGCAAACAGACGTCACAAAGTTTGAAGAAGTGGAAGCGCTGATTGAGGAAACTGTGAACCGCTTTGGGCGAATTGACGTGATGTTTAACAATGCAGGTATTGGACGCCCTACATCTATTTTAGATCAAGACTTAGAAGAATATCATCGTATTATTGACGTGAATCAGCACGGCGTTACATATGGGATTATGGCAGCGGGCAGGAAAATGAGAGAGTTAGGTATTAAAGGCGTCATTATCAATACGGCATCTATTTTTAGCTTCTTAGCCTCACCCGGTACCTATGCCTATCACGCAACAAAAGGAGCTGTTGTGATGATGACGAAATCAGCTGCGCTAGATCTCGCTAAATACGGTATTCGCGTCGTCGCCATTGCGCCAGGATTTGTTGATACGCCCATTATTCAAGGCTATAAAGACAACGGTATGATTGAAGGAATGAAAGCTAAAACGATGAGCAGGGAGCTCACTACACCAAAACAAATTGCAGATATGGTTTATTTGCTTTCCTTAGAAGAAGCGGGAGCTGTAAACGGCAGCGTCATCATGGCTGATGATGGGTATGCGGCATTTAAATAAAAGGAAAAAGGATTCTTTTTAAGAAAAGAATCCTTTTTTATTATGTAGTAGGCAGGGAACTATAAACAAACGTATCGTGAGCTTTTCCGTTTTGATACATATAGTTTTTTAACACTCCTTCTTTTTGAAACCCGAGCTTTTCAAGCACATGCTGTGATGCTTTGTTTTCAAGAAACACAACAGCTCCAATCCGCACTAGCTGAAGGGTATCAAAGCCATAAGCCATAACAGCCGAAGCAGCTTCCGAAGCATAGCCGTGACCCCAGTGCTGAGGGTGCAGCTCATAGCCAATTTCCGCGCGCTTATGCTTTTGGTTCCACTGATTAAATCCAACTGTCCCAATTAATTCCCCCGTATCGAGCCGTTCAATTCCCCAGCGCATGCCTTTTTGATTTCTGTAATTTTCAGCAAAAATATCAATCAGAACCAGAGCTTCTTGAATAGTTGTGAATTTTTCTTGCCCGTAATATCTAATAACTTCTTTCTGAGAGAAGCAGTCAAAAATAGTATCTGCATCGACTTCTGTTATTTCACGCAGTGTAGTGCGAGGTGTAAGAAGAATAGGAAACATACTTTTCTCCTTTCTATTTTATATAGAAAGATTTCGTCAGCTCAGAGAAAATACCTTTTATTTTATTTTTCTGTTATAAATTAAGTGGAAATACGAGCTAAACGACTGAGAAAAAGACAGGAAAAACTTCTAAATAACGCAAACAGTTGTTACATACTAGCACTAAAAACAGTATACTAAAAAAACAAATAGAGCTAGCTGCACGTAGAGCAGCTAGCTTTCCTGTAGGAAAGAACCTATTTTTTAGTTAACTGATTGCGATCTTCAATTTGAGGAGGCTCTTCAAGCCATCCGTTTTGAATCATAATTTTGCCGCCTTCTTTCGCCAAACTGTAAATGTCTTTTGCAAGCTGGAGCATCTTTAATGGCAAATCACTTCTTAAACTAAAGGCTCCTCCTAAAGCATTACTCCCCAGACCGAACGTACTCAAAAGACTCGTATTGTACATCATCAGCTTATCTGAAAAAGGAGGAACGGTTGAATTCGTCGCTTTTCCGGCATGAGTAGCCGGGGGTTCTATGTAGCTATGGCGTAAAATATCACCTAGTTCTGTTTCAATTTTCTTCGAAAGCTTCATACCCCTGACAAAATGCTGCTGTGCTTCTTTGTTGTTGGCCACTTGAGCAAAACCAATCATCAGCTGCATTCCTACAAGATTTGTATCAACAGCATGTTGAATAAGTGACACTTCAATGGTATTCAGCGATCTTTTTTCGCTAAACCAGCTCAATCCGCCTATATAATTTTGTTCATGGACAAAATGGACTTCCTTAGGCATAGAAACGTATGGGGGTTTTGCGATGACACCCGTTTCTAACAATACTTGTGTGGATTGATTGTATATGTCCTGTGCTTCTGCTGTTGCCTCTACGAAGAAATTTCGGACATCTTCTCGGTAAGACATGGTCGAATGCAAAGCAAACAGTCCTGTTTCAATTTGAGACATTAAGCGTATATACATGACTTCGAACATGTGGTCATATAGTTTAGGAACTCCTATATTCACGTCATCTTTCGTAAAACCAATTGGGATAACAGCGCCTTCGTTCTCAAATATTTCTTTAATTCGAGCTACACGTTTTAAAGATCGGCTATAATATAGCTCAAAAAGTTCTTTGTAATCTTGTTTATCTTCCAGAAAATATTCTAGAAACCTCAAAATCATCGTTTTTTCCTGATAAGTCATCCATAAGTTAGCAAGCTCCGAGGACGTGAGCGGCGGAAGTTTTGATGTGCTCATTGTACACATTCCTCCTGAAAATAGTGATAGGTAAATATTTATAGCTTCATTAGTATTTCTTTTATTTATAGGAATATTCTTCTTTTTAATTTATTGAAAAGCTTCATTAGCCGTTATTATAGTAAGATAATTGAAGGAAATAAAGCTTACCAACAAGTCAGTTGTATGATAACTGATATGAATAAAACTAAGTTTTTCTATTACTTTAAATAATTTGACAATTGATGTTATTCTTACTATTATGGAAACATAAGTTTTACATATATTGCTAGAGTTCGGCAACACATTCTCGCAGCACTATAAGTAAGGAGCTTACGATGAAGCACATTGTCCAAGCAACAGATCATCCTAGAACGAAAGACACATTAAAAGAAGATTTACGCAGGTTAGGCATAACACAAGGGATGACTATCATCGTTCATTCTTCGCTATCTTCATTAGGGTGGGTAAACGGAGGTTCAGTAGCCGTTGTTCAAGCTTTAATGGAGACAGTGACAGAGGAAGGAACGATCGTGATGCCGTCACAGTCGGTCGATCTTTCGGATCCATCAGAATGGGGCAATCCGGCTGTGCCAAAAGAGTGGTGGGAAACTATTCGGGAAACGATGCCTGCATATGATCCGGCCCACACGCCAACAAGCGGGATGGGACAAATCGTGGAAACTTTTCGAACGTACTCTGGCGTAAGAAGAAGCAGCCATCCAATGTATTCATTCGCCGCTTGGGGAAAGGACAGCGAAGACCTCTTAAGAGATCATCCCCTTGAATTCAGTTTAGGCGAAAATTCTCCTCTTGAAAGGCTTTACAAAAAACATGCCTTTGTTTTATTATTAGGTGTCGGGTTTGGGAACAATACTTCTTTTCATCTAGCGGAATATCGTATTCCATATCGAAACGTGATTCAAAAAGGGTCTCCAGTTATGGATGCAGGAAAGCGAGTATGGAAGACATATAAAGAATTAGAGTTTCGAGAAGAGCTGTTTGAAAAGATAGGTGAAGCGTTTATTGAAGCAAAAGGAATAAAAGCTGAAAAAATCGGTTCAGCACTTGCATACTTCTTTTCAATGCCTAAAGCCGTCGATTTTGCTGAAACGTATTTGAAAGCGCTACAGTAAGTGGTTGTATGCTTTTAAAGTTGTCTGTATATCAGACAACTTAACGTGAGAGCCAGCGCCCCCTCTGGAATCTAAATTAAACAAGCGCAGAAGTCATTCAAGCAAGATAGTTTACTTTTTATGTTCCTTGTTTCATAATGGCACTTGTCTGTGAATTTATTCGGTCAGGTTGTCTTACAATTATGGAGATAAAAAGCAAGTGTTAAATAAATTCATTAAAAAATTTAAATGTATAGAAAAAAAGGAGAGAATACAATTATGTCACTACGTGATCAAGCACTACATATGCATCAAGAAAAACAAGGTAAGTTAGAAGTTAAATCAAAAGTTGAAGTTCAAAACGCTCAAGATTTAAGCTTAGCTTACTCTCCGGGAGTAGCAGAACCTTGTAAAGAAATTCATGAACATCCAGAAACGGTGTATGATTACACAATGAAAGGAAACATGGTCGGCGTTGTGACAAATGGTACCGCTGTTCTTGGCCTTGGAAACATCGGACCTGCGGCTTCACTTCCCGTTATGGAAGGAAAAGCAATTTTATTTAAAAGCTTTGCAGGCGTAGATGCATTCCCAATTACACTTGATACAACAGATACAGATAAAATTGTTGAAACTGTGAAATTAATGGCTCATACATTCGGAGGCATTAACTTAGAAGATATCGCAGCTCCACAGTGCTTTGAAATTGAAGAGCGCCTGAAAAAAGAAGTAGATATTCCTGTGTTCCATGATGATCAGCACGGCACAGCAATCGTAACGGTAGCAGGACTTGTAAATGCACTGAAAATTGTCAATAAATCAATGAAAGACTTAAAAATCGTCTTAAACGGAGCAGGAGCTGCCGGCATTGCCATTACAAAGCTTCTTTATTCTTACGGTGTACGTGACATGATTATGTGTGATACGAGAGGTGCTATTTATGAAGGCCGCTCTCAAGGTATGAACAAAGTGAAAGCTGAAGTGGCTTCTTATACAAACGTAAACAAAGAAAGCGGTACGCTAAGCGATGTAATTAAAGGCGCAGATGTATTTATCGGTGTATCTGCAGCAGATGCATTATCTCAAGAGATGGTTAAATCAATGAATGAAGATGCAATTATCTTTGCGATGGCAAATCCTAATCCAGAAATCAAGCCAGACGCTGCAAAAGAAGCAGGAGCGGCTGTTATTGGAACAGGTCGTTCAGACTTCCCTAACCAAGTAAATAACGTTCTTGCATTCCCTGGAATTTTCCGCGGTGCGTTAGACGTTCGCGCTACTCATATCAACGAAGAAATGAAAAAAGCTGCTGTTGAAGCAATTGCAGCCCTTATTACAGAAGAAGAGCTAAACGCAGATTACGTTATCCCTGGACCATTTGATCCTCGCGTAGCGCCAGCTGTAGCAGAGTCTGTAGCAAAAGCGGCAATGGATTCAGGCGTTGCCCGCATTACAATTGATCCAGCACGTGTAAAAACACATACAGAACAATTAACAAAAATCGAAAACTAATAACGGGTAAAAAAGCCCTTTGAAACGCTGTTTCAAAGGGCTTTTTGTTTTAAAGACCTGCTGTAACCGCTGTGAAATCTAAACGTAACACCATTTCATCTCCCATATGATGTACAATAAAGAGAAAAGAACCCAGGTTTTGTATCATAAAGGGAGGAACAAAGATGTACACCGTATTTTCAACATTTAATGTACCGGATGAAAAAGCTGAAGAAGTGATTGGAATTTATAAAAATCGTTCAAAATCAGTCGACGAGGCTCCAGGATTTGTAGACTTTCTACTTCTTCAAAACGATAAGCGAGCAGGGGAGCTCACCGTTCAGCTTACATTTGATACGAAAGAGAATTATTTAAGCTGGGTACGAAGCGAAGATTTCAAGCGTATTCATGATTTAGAGAAAAAGTACCCTGATCAAGAACTGGCAGCCGTCATCCCAAAAGTTTCTCAGTACAAAGTGGTGGCACGATGAGTTCACTTCCCGTTAATAAGATCGTCGAAAGAGTAACGGAGAAAATCTACGAGTTAGAACCTTCTTTGCTCGAAAAATTCGGAGAGCGCGGTAAAGAAAGATGCCATGAAGATAATCATTATCATATGAAGTATCTTGAGACAACATATAAGTTAGACAACCTGAAAATTTTTACGGACTATGCCTTATGGTTAAACAATTTACTCACAAGTAGAGGCATGAAAACACAGCATATTATTGATAATTTTAATTTTATACAAGAAGCGCTGTTTGAATTAGATAATTACGGTGATAAACAAGTACAGGCGTATGTGACTTACTTAGAAGAAGCAAATCATATACTGAAGCAACAGCAGCTTTAAAAAAGAGGCTAGAACAAAAGTGTTTTAGTTGAAGGGAAATCCGAACGGGTTTGATTCTTGTTAGAGAATTCAATCTGTTCGGATTTTTTCATGGGTAGGGTGAACGTAGGTTTCCTGTATGTAGTTATGTCTCACTTTTTTTGTTTTACATATGTATAAAGGTGGAAATAAAAAAGAAAAAGGAGAATACATATGCAAAAACAGCTAACAAAAGGAATCCTGTTCTTAATTACTCTATGTATGATTGGAAGTACGGCAGCTTGTTCAGGTGAACCAGCTAACAAGACAAAATCTGATAATCATAAAGCGGAGGAAAAACTAATTGAAGACCGTCAAGAATTGACAAAGCTACAGCAGTATTCGAGCGACCCAGACATTAAAAAGGGGAAAGATGAAGATTTTGACTTGATCGGTACGTTAAAAAAAGACGCTGAAAAAGAAATGACGCTGAATATCGATGATCAACTCGTTAAAGTACCAAAAAGCTCTGGGATGGAAGTGGAAGGCTCACAGCTAAAAGATATGATTAATAAAGAAGTAGAAGCTGAAATTGACGCAGCTAAACAAGAAGCAACTAGTATTGAATTAACTCCAAAAGCAAAAGCAGATAAAAATGGCGTGTATGAACAAGATGGAGACGAACGTAAAATTGTAGGTGTTTTTATAGAAGAAAGTAACAAACATATAACGGTAAAAGTTCCAAACGGCAAAAAAACGTATCAAAAAAGCACAGACTTTGAAAAAGAAGAAAAGGGCAGTTTAAAAGAAAAGACGGTATACCTTGAAATCAACTCAGCTAATGAAGTAGAAAGTATAGAAAAAGAAGACCGTGAATAAATAAAGCTACAGTTCTTCTTTCCCTCCTTGCTCTCTTGACTTTTCCAACTGTGTCACTTAACGTTACAGTAGAGAAAGAAAAAAGGTGGTTTATGGAAGATGAACAGTGAATTTACCATTGCCGTGCACAGCTTAGTGTTCCTAGCAAATTTACCAGATCACCGAGCAAGCAGTGAATCGATTGCTTATAACATCTGTACCAATCCTGCACGGGTTCGGAAAATAATGAGTACACTCAGAAAAAACAACTTGGTTCGGACAAAAGAAGGGCTAGGCGGCGGTTATACTTTAGGCTGCAGTCCTGCTGAAATAAGTCTTGGATTGATTTACCGAGTTATATCAACAGGAACGCTGAAGCCTCACTGGTGCAGCGGCGACCCTGACGCTGACTGTATTGTGAAATCAAACATTCAAACAGTGATGGACGACATTTTTACAGAGAGTGAGCAAAGCGTAATCAGGCATTTAGATCAAATTACGATCGAAGACGTGCTGAAAAAAGTTAGAACTGCTCACTAAAAAGCACCTTGCTCATGCAAGGTGCTTTTGTTACGACTCTTCGGAAGCGGCTGTTTCAGCCGCTGCTGCTTTTAAGCCGTCATTTACTTTTCTTCCATTCTCTAAATACTCTGTTTTGAAGCCGCTTTTTAAAGCCCATGTGTAGAAGAGAAGAGAAACAACAACAATAATTCCCATATCCCATCCATATTTAATGACATTAAGGCCCCCAAACTTTTCGCTTCCAAGCCATGAAATAGTCATCATACAAAGTAAGTATACAACCATCCATACGCCGCCTTTGAAGTTCTGTCGAAAGCCTTTCCATTTAGCCTTTGCTTGATAATAAAAATAAATAGGCAGGCCGATTAAAATAATAAACAAAACTTGTCCAGTTAGCGGCCAGCGCGCCCAATATAGCGTTAATGAAGCAAAAATAAAGCCGAGCGGCGCAATAATGCTTAATCCTTTTAAACGAAGGGGACGATATAAATCGCTTCCAGTTCGTCTTAGCGTCATAACTGTAACAGGACCTGTAATGTAAGAAATAAGCGTAGCGACTGAAATAATTTCAGCAAGCACGCCCCAGCCCCGAAATAAAAACAAAAAGACAAGAGAAACAGCTAAGTTAAAAAACATGGCTTGACGCGGAACACCATAAATAGGATGAAGGCGTCCTAGAACACTTGGCAAATATTTATTTTGTTCCATACCATAAATCATTCGAGCAGTAGTAGCTGTATACGTAATACCTGTTCCAGATGGTGAAACAAACGCATCTGCATACAGGACAATTACAAGCCAGTTGATGTTAAGCGCAATGGCTAAATCTGCAAATGGAGAGTTGAAATTTAAATGACTCCATCCCTTCGCAATATCAGAAGGGTTTACCGCACCGATAAAAGCAATTTGAAGAAGCAAATAAATGACTGTAGCCACTAAAATTGAGCCTACAACCGCAATCGGAATAGCTCTTCCAGGATTCTTTGCTTCTCCAGCCATATTAATGGGGCTTTGAAAGCCGTTAAAAGCGAACACAATTCCAGACGTAGCAACAGCTGTTAGCACACTAGCCCAGCCGTTTGGTGCGATGCTGCTTCCAGAAGTGAAGTTCTCTCCGTGAAAGCCTACAAATAAAAGTGCTCCAATTGTAAGTCCCGGTATAACAATTTTAAAAATAGTGATTAACGAGTTGGCCTTGGAAAATAGTCCAACTGTCCAATAATTCAGTAAAAAGTAAATAATCAATAGCACAGTAGCGATAGCTAATCCTTCGCCAGTTAACGTTCCTTTTTCTACGAGGTGGCTTGTCCACTGTGCCCACTTCCAAGGCCATGAGCTCATATATTGTACAGAAGCTACTGCTTCGACTGGAATAACGGATACAATCGCAATCCAGTTTGCCCAAGCAGCAATAAAACCAATAAACGAACCGTGCGAGTACTGCGTATACTTGACCATCCCGCCAGCTTCGGGAAACATGGATCCTAATTCACTGTAAGAAAGTGCAATAAATAAAATAACGACCATTCCAATGACCCATGATAAAATAGCAGCCGGACCTGCAATTTGAGCTGCTCGCCACGCTCCAAATAACCAGCCGGAACCAATAATTGATCCAAGTCCCGTCATGGTTAACGCGAATGTTCCCATTCTTCGATGTAAATTGTTCATCTGACTAACACCTTTCATATAAAATAAGTCTTTCAATTAAACGTTGTTGCTTTATTATTATTATTCTGAAATCTTTGGTTGTCAACTTTTGTCGTTACATGCAGTTCTTGATACCTATTGATTTCCATTTATGCAGGACAGCTATCCTCAACCTTTCTGCCAAGGTAATTAAAGCGCTTTACTTTCTTTTTTATCCTACAGGAAACCCTACAGAAATAGATACAATCCGACAAAAAGTTATCAACTTCGTACCTTATGCACTAGCAATATGAAAAAATTAGGGGATAAGTGGTAGTTATATTCCCTAAATACGTGAAGAAAAAACATACTCCATAATAAAGCCCCCTTTGAATAGAGGAATAAATACCTTCAAAAGGGGGGAGAGTTGGAATTTTATCTTTCTTGATGTTTATACTCGAGTAGTTTTACGACGTTTTCTACATCATTTTCAGCAGAAAGTTCGTTGATATTCACTTTATAAATAAGCGTATCCGTTGCAAAAAATTCATCTTCTCCCTCGGGTTTTACTTTTAAGTTCAAGATTTTCACCCGCACAATATGAGTGAACTTACCGCCTTTGCCGGGCTGTATTTCACCCATTTGTATCCCGATATCATCTTTTTTAATCGGGCGAACTTTTACTTTTTTATGCTGTTTACCGTAAACCTTCTCATAATGAGAAGTAATATCTTGATGTACCCAAGGTTCAAGAGATTGATAAATAAAATCTTTTACAACAGGCTGACTTACGTGTGATTCTATATTTTCTTCTGGTATATTTTCTTCTGCGGAAATGGAAAGCGTAAAACAAAAAAAGACAAATGCTGCTAAAAATAAAAATTTTCCCACGAAAAAACCCACCTTACCTGTTCGTTTATGTAGCTGATTTTCTAGATCTGCCTCTTTATCTTTTGAACAAAGGCAGGAAGGTATGCACAATTTTTTTTGTGGAATTTACCTTATTTAAAATCAATTTAGTTTAAATAAAATATGTTCTAAATAATTGATTGAAAATTCAGATGTGGTTTACGTACAAAAAATAGCCAAGTGTGCCTTTACATAAGGACACTTGGCTATTTTCATGAACATTTTATGCTGCTGTTTTCTTATTGCCTTTAAAAATAAAATAAAGAGCTAATAGCATAAATGCTACACCAATCCAGCGGGATAGATCAAAGGGTACTTCCTTGCTTCCAAACCAGCCAAAATGGTCAATAATCATACTTGCAAATAACTGACCGATAACAGTTGAGATATTAGCTGCTGTTACACCAATTTTAGGTACAGCTAAAACAGTTAAAAATAAATAAGATGCTCCGAATAAGGCGCAGGTAAGCTGCCATTTAGGGACATCAAAAACAGAGAGAATGTTTCCTTGACCAAAGAATACAACGACAATCGTTAAAATCATGGCACCTGTCGCAAAGGTTAAAAAAGCTGTTTCAAACGTACCTGTTTTTTTACTTAGTGTACCGTTAATAGAAGACTGAGCGCTTAGCGTTAATCCTCCTATTAAGGTAAGTATCACCATCAATAAACTCATCGTAAAACCCTCCTAGAAAATAAGCACAAGCGCAATTCCCATACATACAATAGCAATTACGCGTTCTTTGTTAATTTTAATTTTGCTGCTGCCAAGCCAACCAAAATGCTCAATGATCATGCTTGTAATCATTTGGCCCACAATAACAGCAACCATTGAAACGCCAATTCCGATAAAGGGGATACTAATCACTAGAATTGTTAAATAAACCGTACCTAATAAACCGCCGGTTAAATTCCACTTAGGCGCTTTTAAGACGTAAGGTAAATCTCCCTTTCCAGCAAATAAAGTGGTCAGACCTAAAATGAGCGTTCCCATAATAAAAATATAATAACTGCTTTCAAGTTTTCCCACTGTTTTTCCGAGTTCTCCGGCAATAGCGCCTTCCATACTTAAAGCAGCGCCGCCTAGAACCGCAACCAAATAAACCAACAACTTCACATTTATCACTCCAACACTTCTTTATATTTGTATATCTAGAAAAATAGATATAATGAGTGAAAAAAACTCGTTAAAGTTTTTTTCGTAAGAATGAAGAAAGCTCTTGAAGCGTTTCTTCATTTCGGCGATAGTATGTCCATTGACCGTGCCGAATTGACTCTAACAAACCTGCTTTTTGCATCATGGAAAGATAACTGGACACTGTGGACTGAGACAGCTGAGCTTTTTCCTGAATATCTCCCACGCAAACACCGCCTCTGCTGCTGACCTCCTTAGGCAAATGTGCTTGTTGGTCTTTAAAATGCTTTTCAGGTTCTTTTAACCACTCCAATATATTTAATCGAGTTTCATTAGATAATGCTTTAAAGATATCAATAGGTTTCATACTTATTATTTTATTCGTCACAGCTCAGATGTCAAATGTTCAAGTTTGCATTTTATAGCTAAATAAAAAGCGATGGGTTGAATTATAACAGCTGTGAACAAAAAGTCAACTTATAAAAGAGTATAAAGAAGAACGTTTTATTCGGCTGTTTTTCTACTTATATAATTAAAAAGCACCTTATTTTTTGAGTAGAACAGATGACATATTCCTTATTTTTTAAGGGGTAGTTTAGTAAAATAGAAAAAAGTGAATAACAAAAGAAGCTAGTCTATTTACTCAGGGGGAGGGCTGCATATGCAAGGGAAAACAAAACAAGTGCGCTTTCGTAATATGGTAGCGTATGGATTTGGGGATTTGTTTGGCGGAGGATCCTTTTTTATTATCGGCACATTATTTATGGTTTTTTTAACAGATGTAGTCGGGCTTTCTCCTGTAGAAGCAGGAACGATTGTAGCTCTTGGAAAAGTGTGGGATGCTTTGTTAGATCCAACCATTGGGTACATATCTGATCATCTTCAGACAAAAAAAGGACGAAGAAGAGTCTTTTTTCTTTTTGGAATCATTCCAGTTGCCATCACGTTCAGCATGCTTTGGATTCCTATTGAAGGTTCGCATATGTTCAAATACACCTATTTTATCTTAGCCTATCTTTTGTTTAACACGGCGTTTGGTATGGTGATGGTCCCTTACAACACGCTAGCAGCAGAAATGACTACAGATTATAGTATTCGTTCGAAAATGACGGGAATACGCATGGTCTTTTCACAAGGCGCTTCATTTTTAGGCGCTTTCTTTCCAAAACGAATCATTGATGCATTTCCAGGTGGACAAGGGTATTTAATCATGGGAATTATCTTTGGTCTTCTTTTTGCTCTTCCATGGATTTTTGTCTATAAAGGAACTTGGGATAGCGGAGAAGTAGTGGAACGAAAAAAGAAAAGCGGATTTTGGTTAGAATTTAAGCAGCTTTTTATCAGTTTTGGAAGTGCATTTAAAAATAAGTCGTTTAACGTGTATCTTGCCATGTACTTAGCATCTTACATTGCAATGGATGTATTTAATGCTCTTTTCTTTTATTTTATTGCCTATTACATGCTGCGCGAAGCTATTTATGCAGACACCCTAAGCTTTGTGCAAATTACACAAGTGCTATTTATTCCTCTTGTTACGTACATAGCCATTAAGTTAGGAAATAAATTAACCTATAACTTCAGCATGATCATCTGGGGAACGGGCATTGTTTTATTCAGTTTCCTAACAACAGATAGCTCGTTAGTTCTTATTTATTTAGCAGCATTTTTCTTAGGAAGCGGTCATTCTGGAGCGATTATGATTCCATGGAATGTACTGCCGTTCGTATCAGATGTAGATGAAATGATTACGACAAAAAGAAGAGAGGGCGTGTATGCAGGGCTGATGTCGTTTATTCGAAAATCTTCTCAGGCGCTTGCGATTTTTCTTGTTGGTGTTGCCTTAAAGAATATTGGTTATGTACCAAACGCCGAGCAGTCAGCGTCTACGCTAGCCGGCTTACAAAAGCTGTTCATGATTGTACCTGCTATTTTGATTCTCGCTGGAATTATCGCAACCATATGGTTTAAAATAAGTCCGGAAAATCACAAAATCTTATTAGCTGAAATTCAAAGAAGAAAAAAGGGAGGCCGAGCGAAAGACGTTACTCCTGAAGCGCAAGCGGTTTGTGAAAGTTTAACGGGTTATAAATACGAACAGCTTTGGAAAGACGTAACCATTTCAAAAGAAATTCGAGATAAAACGGTTGTTTAACCTTGAACTTTGCGAAAAAGCGCAAAATTTTCCGCGCAAACATTCGCTAATTATATCCAATAAGAAACTTCCTCTGACGTATTGCCTTTTGACAAGAAAAGAAATTCTCCTGTCTATCGACTCATTTTTCAGGTGAATTTTAGAAAGGAAGGATTTCTTACCATTAAAGATGTGCAATTTGGCACGTCTTGATAGGGTGGATTGTACAACTTATAATAAAACTATAAACTAGCCACAGGCGCTTTCAAGGCGCAGGTATAAATTAGAAAGAAGGAAGGTACAGTTTATGCCAATTCGATATGTTTGTCCACAATGCCAAGGAGCCGGTAAGAAATTTGGATTTATAAAGTGCAAAGTGTGCAACGGCGAAGGAAACATTATCATGTCTTCTAATGAGCCAGATCCAACTAAAAATAAAAAATTAAAATCATCTTCTAAACAAGACAAAGCAATGTAAGCTATTGCTAGTAAAGGTATGTATGAACCCCGCTTTTCTATAAAAAAGCGGGGTTTTCTGCTAGACAGACAAACGCTTTTCTTATGATACAATAAAATGAAAATCGCTAAAATAAGGGATAGGGAACTGAAAGAAGAGGGAGATAGATGGAATACATCGCAAAACAATTTACGCCGCAGTTAGAACAACATATACATACAGTTGAAAGATCTATGCAAGAACTTCTCAAATCAATATATGCACAATATAAAGAAGCTTTTGAAAAAAAAGGGATGGAGCTTTCTGTAGGTGTGATCCGTGAAGGAGAAAATCCTTTTCAGCCCGGTTACTACGCCACTATTCACGTGGGTATTTTGGAAAAAGATGAGTTTTTAGACGGTCTTTTTATTCCTGTCTGGCACTGTGTACGCACGTTTTGGGGCATCCGTTCTTCGAGGAAGCTCCCAGGCAGCAAGATAACCGGAGAGCTGGTGGAAGAAACAGAAGAGGAAATAACAAAAGAAGTAGTAGGCTATTTAGAAATGCAGCTAGAAGATTAGAAGCACCCTGCTTCTAATCTTCTTTAAATTGAAGAAGGTGCAGTTTCTTTTTCAATTTGTCTTTTAGCACGAATAAAAGCTGTCAGCTGCTGAATTTCTTCTTGAGATAGTTCCGCACCGTCAACCGTAATCGTATGAGTTTGAGGCGATGTTAATTCAATGGGTGCATCTGAAAGAGAATGAGGTTCCTTTTCCTTACCTAGCAAGTAGTCTGTTGATGTATCAAATAGTTCTGCGATTGTAACGAGTGCTTCAAGAGAAGGACGACGATAGCCAGATTCGTATCCTGCGTAGGTGCTTTTAGCAATTTCAAGCTGGTCAGCTGTATATTGAAGAGACCATTTTTTTTCTTTCCTGAGTTGAGCTAATCTGCTTAACATTCATGACGCTCCTTTGTAGGTGTAGTATGTAAAAAACCGAGGCATTCAGCTCGCGCGCAGATCTTTGTAATCAAACCGTGAGCTAATTTACATTTTTATTCATTATATCATTGCTGCAGAGAAAAGTGTACGCGAAACGAATAATTTTTCTCTTGATTTATTGATTTTTGGTTACTATAATTACAGGTGAAGTACGCGAAATGAATATAATTTATTTGATAGATTGTCAGGTTTTTTTACAAAAATTAAGCAAAGGGGATGTCGGTTTTGAAAAAACTATTATTGTTATCAACTGGTGGAACGGTCGCTTCACTTGAAGGTGAAAATGGACTTGTTCCTGGAATGGAGCCAGATCAATTACTAAGCTACATACCTGATTTAAATGAACACTGTCAAATTGACAGCAAATCTCTTATGAATCTTGATAGTACAAATATGCAGCCAGAATGTTGGATAGAGATGGCAAAAGCGATCGAAGAGCATTATAATGAATACGATGGTTTTGTTATCACCCATGGAACTGATACAATGGCCTACACATCGGCAGCTCTTTCTTACATGCTTCAGCATTCTAAAAAACCAATTGCGATTACAGGATCTCAAATTCCTATTTCATTTAGTAAAACGGACGCGAAGCGCAATATTGCAGATGCGATTCGCTTTGCTTGTGAAGAAACAGGCGGAGTCTATGTAGTCTTTGACGGTCGTGTGATTCAAGGCACAAGAGCAATCAAGCTTCGTACAAAAAGCTATGATGCATTTGAAAGCATTAATTATCCATACGTGGCGTCTATCCATGATAATACGGTGGAATATACAAAACCCGTTCGCTCTAGTAAAGAAGAGTTGACGGTTAATACATCTCTTTGTACGGATGTAGCAGTTGTTAAACTGTTTCCCGGCATTAAACCTGAATTTTTCGATGGATTAAAGGATGTATATCAAGGCGTTGTTGTTGAAAGCTATGGAAGTGGAGGTATTCCATTTCAAGTTCGCAACATTTTAGCCAAGCTTGTTGAGTTAACAAACCACGGTGTATCCGTTGTCATTACGACTCAATGTCTTGAAGAAGGAGAAGACATGGGCATTTATGAAGTAGGCCGAATGATTAATCATGACAGCGTCGTGCGCTCAAAAAACATGAACACAGAAGCCATTGTTCCTAAATTAATGTGGGTGCTCGGACAAACGAAAGACCCTCACCAAGTTAAAAAGATGATGGAAACGTCGATTGCAGAAGATATTAATTAAAAAGAAAGCAGGTACAGCTATGAAACAAGAAACAGCAGGATATCGTACAGAAGCTGATTTTCTAGGAGAAAAACAAATCCCAGCAGACGTATACTACGGTGTACAAACCGCACGTGCCGTAGAAAATTTCCCGATTACGGGTTATAAAGTACATGAAGAAATGATTAAAGCGCTTGCTATTGTAAAAAAAGCGGCAGCGCTTGCAAATATGGATACAAAGCGCTTGTATGAGGGTATTGGAAATGCGATTGTGCAAGCAGCTGATGAAATCTTAGCAGGTCAGTGGCATGAATACTTTATTGTGGACCCTATTCAAGGTGGAGCAGGAACGTCAATGAATATGAATGCTAATGAAGTTATTGCAAACCGTGCCCTTGAAATTATGGGAGACAATAAAGGCGAATACGGTAAATTAAGTCCTAACAGCCATGTGAATATGTCTCAGTCAACAAATGATGTATTTCCAACGGCTATTCATATTTCAACGCTGAACTTATTAAACAAACTTCTTGTTACAATGAATGATATGCATGATGTGTTCAAGCGAAAAGCGCAAGAATTTGATCATGTAATTAAAATGGGCCGTACGCACCTTCAAGATGCTGTACCCGTTCGTCTTGGTCAAGAGTTTGAAGCATACAGCCGCGTGTTAGCGCGCGACATTAAGCGTATCAGCGCAACGCGTGACCACTTGCATGAAGTAAATATGGGGGCGACAGCTGTTGGAACAGGCTTAAATGCAGATCCTCGCTATATTGAAAATGTAGTCAAACACTTAGCCGATATCAGCGGTCTGCCGCTTGTGCATGCAGAGCATTTAGTGGACGCTACTCAAAATACAGATGCTTATACAGAAGTATCTGCAGCGCTTAAAATCTGTATGACGAATATGTCTAAAATTGCAAATGACCTGCGTTTAATGGCATCTGGACCTCGTGCAGGTCTAGGAGAAATCAGCCTTCCAGCCCGTCAGCCTGGTTCTTCAATCATGCCAGGAAAAGTAAACCCGGTTATGGCTGAATTAATCAATCAAATTGCGTTTCAAGTAATGGGAAATGACCAAACGATCTCTCTTGCTTCAGAAGCAGGTCAGATGGAGCTTAACGTCATGGAACCTGTGCTTGTATTTAACTTGCTTCAATCAATCAGCATCATGAACAACGGTTTCAGAAGCTTTACAGATCACTGTTTAGCAGGAATTGAAGCAAACGAAACGCGCATGAAAGAATATGTAGAAAAAAGCGTAGGAATTATTACAGCTGTTAACCCTCACTTAGGCTATGAAGTCGTATCGCGTATTGCGCGTGAAGCGATTTTAACAGGAAAACCAATTCGTGAGCTTTGCCTTCAATACGATGTGTTAACAGAAGAGGAATTAGATCTCATTTTAAATCCATTTGAAATGACGAACCCTGGTATTGCAGGAAGTTCATTGTTTGATCGACAATAAAAAGAACGGCTTCCTTATGGAAGCCGTTTTTTTATGAAGACATGTGATGAATGACGCGGCGCATTTTCTGAGCTGTTGCAGCCAAGACGTCATCTTTTTCAGCATATTGAGGAATTTGCGTATAAAAACCTCCGAAACACTCCTCTTTATATCTCGGAACGATGTGCATGTGAAAGTGAGTTAACTCGTTAAACATCCCGCCGTTTTGAGAGAGAGTAACTCCGTCTGGAACAAAGAGCGTCTTCACTGCTTTTGTCATTAGCTTCGCTGCATTCATCACGGCCAGTATGTGTTCAGTATCAAATTCGTCGATTTCCACTATATGTGTTTTAGGAAGAATTAAGACGTGTCCTTCGTTAAATGGCTTGTGATCTAATAGGCACGTCACAAACGAATCTTCAAATATCACATGCGATTTCTCTTGGTTATTTGCTAATCGACACCCTAAGCAATCTATACGTGGATTCACCACCATACGTTCTCTCCTTTTTAAGATAACTAAAGTGTAGCACGAGAAGTATCAGGAGGAATAGTTTGAAATATACACAGGTATTTTTTCGCTTAGTAAAGAGAGCCCGGATATATGACCTGGGCTCTTTGTTTTGTTCTTTTTATATGGTTAGTTGTTTTATCTAAAATTTACCATGGTTTTAATTGTAAAAATAAAATCTTTACAGTATAATGATAGTGTAACAGTTAACTGTAACTAATAAGGGGGGATTGTTTGAATACATATACAGGAAAGCAAATTACGGAGTTATTAAATAATGAAGGTGCGGACTTGAACCTGCGTACGGTACGGTATTACACGCAAATAGAAATTGTTCCTCCGCTAGTGCTAGTAGGGAATAAGCGTGTCTATACAGATCAGCACGTTCACTACTTTCGAGCCGTTTTAACATTATCAAAAGCAGGTGAGTCACTAGCTTCCATTCAAAAAACGCTGTGTTCCATGAGTGATGAAGAAGTAAAAAACATCGGTGCGCAGCTCCCTCTTTACCAAAGCAAACAAATTCAAAATCAAGAAATGCATCAAGTCAATGAAGATGTGTTTGTAGCTATGAATCGAAATTTATCAGCGGACGTACGGCAAAAAGTAATTGAGTCTGTTACTCAAATTTTAAAGGATCATTCATCGCATGATTAAATTAGCTGTGGCAAAATCAGTGATGGAAAAAGAAGAAGGAATGAACCACCTTTGTATTACATTTGAACGTTCGCAAGTAAAAGTAACAAACATCACGATTGATATTCAGCTGCCCGAAGGTCTGTTTAAAACGACAAACTTAAATGGATACCGGGAAAACAAACAGGGGCAAATCGAAGTAAAACATATCGACGATGAACCTCTATTAATAGAGCTCTACACGGAAGAGACTGTTTTATATCCACAGGCAGAGATTGCAGTTGCTGTGACTTACCGCGATGAAACCTTGCATATACAGCAAGAAAGGCATTCTCTAATGATTAAATTTACGGATGAAGAGTTGATAGGGGATTCATTTTTAAATCATGAAATCAGTGCAAAAGTGAAAAAATTTGCTCGTACTAATTCAGTGGAAAGAGGCGGTCACATGAACTTAACTCCATATGTAGTAGAACAAACAAGCAAAGGAGAGCGTGCCTATGATATTTATTCAAGGCTGTTGCTCGACCGAGTGATTATGCTCACAGGTGAAGTTACGGATGAGGTGGCTACTAGCATTATTGCTCAGCTTTTATTTTTAGATGCAGAAAACCCAGAAAAGGATATCAGCATTTATATTAATTCACCGGGAGGATCTATTACAGCGGGCATGGCTATTTTTGATACGATGCAGCTTATACGTGCAGATGTAAGCACATTGTGTATAGGGCTAGCGGCATCTATGGGTTCATTTTTACTAGCGGGCGGTCAAAAAGGGAAACGTTTTGCTCTTCCTAATAGCGAAGTGATGATTCATCAGCCGCTAGGAGGAGCAAAAGGACAAGCAGCTGAAATTGAGATTCGAGCGAAGCGTATTTTGCGGTTAAAAGACCACCTAAATGAACTGCTGTCTGAACGAACAGGGCAATCGCTGTCAACGATTAAAAAAGACACTGATCGAGATACATTCTTTACAGCGGATGAAGCAAAAGAATATGGCATGATTGATCAAATTTTAGTTCATCAATAAGGAGGATACCGTGTGGAAAAAACAAATCGTTATTCAGTAGAATATGAATGGGCGAACGTGATTTTTTATCAAGAAGTAGAAGCAATGACTATACAAGAAGCAAAAGAGCGAATTCAACATGCAAAAATAAACGCCGCTATTCGCGCTGTTCATGTCATAGAAGATGTCGAATCGTAACGAAAAACTGGATCCTTTCGGGGATTCAGTTTTTTTGAGCAAATGAAGCAGGGATTTATATGAAGAAAGGAGAATGCAAAAAGAGATTTAAAAACGAGCAGCTGGTAGCATCATTCAGCAAGAACATCTCATTTCAATTACACAAAGAAAGGTAGATGTAAATGAAAAAAGTATGGTCTGGATTAGTTGTTCTCATTGCTATTTGTTGGGTGATAACAGGATGTCAGCAAAGCAGTGCTTCAAGCGGTACTGTTGAACAAAAGCTCGTAATCGAAAAATACATAGCCGATAATCAATATGGCCATGCGGTTAAAATGAAAGACCAAAATCAAGTACAGAAAGTGCAGCAGTGGTTAAAAGATGTATCATGGAGAGAAGAAAAAGCTGAAATGATTCGAAAACCTAACTACATTCTTCACTTTGAACCGGTGGAAACAAAAAAGGATATAAAGGTACAATCTTATCGGATGTGGGTCAACTTAGGAAACGAAACCGTTGAATTAGCTACAGATACACACTACGCACAGTTAAAGGGCAAACAAGCAAGATCATTTATTGAATTAGTAGAGCCCAAATAGAAAGCAACTATAAAACAATGTCCAATGAAAGCTAAAACTGCACTTGTTCATATTGGAGCTACCTTCACCGATATGCTTGATGATCTCGAAGGCACAGGGCTGCTCCTTACTAACGCGCTTGATATGAGGGTGTAGAAGTATTCAATGTGAGAGGTGACAAGCAGCCATTTTTAAATGTAGCAATAAAGAGTTACACTTACAGGTAGGTTCATTGTTAAAACATTTTGCTATAAGAAGTAAGGGAAAAAGAGAAATCAAGACGCTGATTTCTCTTTTTTATTCAGGCATGTCGATGATTATTATTTCCGCGCATTTTGCGTAAAACAAAACTCACAATTAAGACTAAAATAACAGCACCAATAATAGCAGGAACAATTGCGAATCCGCCAATCTCTGGACCAAAATCTCCAAAAATTAGAGAGCCTAACCATGCTCCAATAAACCCGGCAATGATGTTTCCGATAATTCCACCTGGAACATCTCGTCCTGTCAACGCACCGGCAAGCCAGCCGATAAGTCCTCCAACAATAAGCGTCCAAATAAATGACATATACCTAACCTCCTTTTTATAGGGAATTCCTTTTCAGTCTTTCCTAAAACACACTTTGTCATGCGACATGCTTGCTGCATACCCTTTTACATTTTTTTATCTATTTATCATATATGCTAAGATAGCCCAACATTAAATTGAAGAGTTATGTATGAGAATCCACTGTGAAAGTAACGATAAAATGAAGGAGAGAAGTTCAGCTCGTGTACGTTTTAGATTCAATTTAGCTCATTCTATTCGTAAAAGGGGACATCCGGTTCATTTTTTAAAGCTTTTTCCCTTAGTTTTACTTTTTTTAACGGTATTTGTGATATCATTTTAAGTAAACAAATTCTTAACGGGAGAACAATATGGAGTCATTATTATTAGATAAAAAGCTTAAACACATTACGAATTTAATTTTAGAAAAAAAAGAAGAGTTCTCAAAACAAAAAAAATATGAAGAAAAAGATATTCAACAACAACTAGAACCGTGGCGCGTTCATTTAATTCAAATATATGCTGATTCTGTCTCAACAAATGATACCAAAAACTTTGAAGTACTTGAGGAATGGGGAAGAGAAGTAGCGAATTTACTCGTTGTCCTTCAGCTTCCGTTGGATGTAGCATTAGAAGAAATCAGCTATTACCGAAATGTTATCGGAGAAATTATTAAAGAAGAAGCAAAAGCTGAGACGTTTACGTTTGATGCCTTCTATCAAGTTATTTCTCGTTTCAACGTAGTAGTAGACAAGGCTGTACACTGGGTTAGTAAATCATATATGACGGACTTTGCAAACAAAATTCAATCCGCACGCTATGCAATTGATGAACTTTCAATTCCTGTGGTACGCATTACGAAAGAAATTGGCGTGATTCCTCTTGTTGGCGATTTAGATACAAATCGCGCTCAAATTTTAATGGAAAATGCGCTTCAACACGGCAGCGACTACAAGCTAAATTGGCTGATTATTGATTTATACGCGGTTCCAATTATTGATACGATGGTAGCGGACCAAATTTTTAAAGTAATCGGTGCTTTAAGATTATTAGGAATTCAAGTGGTTTTAAGCGGGATTCGCGCTGAAATTGCTCAGACGATGGTGAACTTAGGGTTAGATTTGGCTGACATTACGACTTTCAGCAGCCTTCACCAAGCAGTGGAATACGTTAATCAAGCGGACTAATACAACACAAAAGCCCATGATATGGTTACATACTCACGGGCTTTTATTGGTAGAAGAAAATTTGAAGTTTATTTAATAAAGCATCTAATGATTGACTAACTTGAAGTGTGTTAGGACTTGTCATTCCTTCACGGACAGCCGTTTGAATCATTAACGTTCGTGTCTGTTCGATTTCTTCTATTAGTATTTGGTACATGGATTTGTCTTTTGAGTGGGTTGAAAGCAGCATGTTAATTCCTCTTTTTTCTATAGTGATTATGGTTAAATTAACATTAAGAGGTTTATTTTTCAATATTATGAAATTAAAAATAGTAAATTTTAAGAATTTTTCATATAAAAAAATAACCTCTTTTTCAACAGAGGTTATTTTTCTAATATAATAATTTATTAAGCATGTTTATGATTACCACGCATTTTTCTCATAATGAAACTTACGATTAACACTAAAATGATTGATCCGATAATAGCAGGAATAATAGCAAATCCACCTACAACTGGTCCGAAGCTTCCAAAGATAGCTGAACCTAACCAAGAACCGATAAAACCGGCAATAATGTTACCAATAATACCTCCTGGAACGTCTCTTCCCGTAATTAATCCGGCAAGCCACCCAATAATACCACCTACAATAAGTGCCCATAAAAATGACATAAATATCATCCTCCTTTTTAATGATGTATCGCTTATATAGGTTAGTACCCCACTTAAAAGAAAACTATTCATAGAATAGCAAAAAAAATAAAAAAAACTTGTAAAAGGATTTAAGAACTGCGATAGAGTCATAGAAAATAGACTAACTAGTATATAATAGAAAAAGGAACATAGTTTAGAAGAGAAAGGAGACATGAAGTGAAAATAAAAAATCAAAGCGATGTAGTAGAACAGCACTTGATTCAGCACTGGATGTATTTTCAGCATACGAAGAAATCTGTGAAGGTGGATACGTCAGAAATTAAATGGATTTCTGCATCTCCTTACAATCGGGGTATATATGCAGGAACCCGTCATATTGAGCCTGCGTTAGGGATATGCTCTCGGGAAGGGGAGGAACCTTTATGGATTGTTGGTCCATCTTCATATGATAACCTTGGGCCAGTTCTTCATAAAAATGGATTTGTTCCTTATGAAAAATGGATTGGAATGATTCAGCACATTCAAGAAAAAGAATACATACATACAGGAGTAGAAGGGTTTCAATGTAAGCGAGTGCGCACAGAAGCTGAATTGAAAGAATGGATAACGGTATACATAGACGGCTATCAAAAACCAAAAGAATATCAAGCTGACTTTCTTGAAAGGTTTAGGCAGCTTATGCAGCACACTGACCAATATCAGTTATATCTGGGTCTTTATCACAACCGGCCAGCTGTAGCTGGGTCTCTCTTTTTTTATGACGGTACAGCGGGTTTGTATTGTATCACTACAGCTAGACATATGAGGAGAAAAGGCCTGGCCACCGCATATTTGAAGGAAGTTCTTACTGAAGCAAAAAAACAGGCGGATACGTGTATTTTGCATGCTACAAATGCAGGAAAGCCAGCCTATGAAAAACTTGGTTTTACAGCGGTTAACGAATTTGATGTATATAGATGGAGAAATAGAGATAGAACATAATGTGCTGCGGTTTGTGAGAAAAGAGACAAATTTCGACAAATTTTTAAAAAAGTGTAGCTTCCACTTCGTTTTTGGTGTATCCTAGGAAAAAGCAGCAGCATGAGCTAGTGTTGTACAGAGAACACAGATAAAAGGAGTCATTATGAAACATTTTTTTAAAACGAGCACGTTTTGGATAGGTTTGGTTATCGGAATCGCGCTCACATTTGGGGGATATTTTACTGTTACTAGTATTTATGATTATTATTTAGGACGAGAACAGCTGAAAGTATTGACTGCCTCTCAGAAAAACCTTCAAACTGCTTTTAAAGAGTATAATCAGCTTATGGCCGAAAAAAAAAACAAAAAGCAATTTATCAATGAACTCGATGATATTTCAAATACTATAAACTATGAATATAATGAATTAGCTTCCCTTGATCCTACGATGAAAACGATGTATAAGCATACGGGCGTCATCGATGATATGGAACTGATGATTGATAATATCGATAGCATTTATGAATTAACGATGAATGATCACAAAGACGCAACAAAACCGCTTCAAACCTACGTATCTGATTTAATGGAATATGTAGAAAAAGATATGAAAAAAGAAATAAGCATGCTAAGTAAATAGAAAAAAACAGCTGTCTAAACAAATAGGCAGCTGTTTTTTTGTTGATTATAAAAGGAATCTTTTGGTTGCAGGCGAAAGAGTATACTATGCACCCACTCACTTACGTGCACCACGTTTACAAAAAAGGGAGGACATAGTATGAAAAAAGTGGTGGTTATTCTATTTAGTTTGTTTTCATTAGCCGCATGTCAGGTTCCTACAGCTGAAACGCTTGAAGATCCTTATCCACCCGCTATAAAAATAATAGCGGAAGGCAAAGAAGCCATCATCAAGCCTTTATTTTTTTGCTGGACCGAATGTGAAGCTGATTTTGGCGAACGAAAAAATTTTAGACAAATTGTTATGAAAGATAGTATTCCCGTCTCTCAAGGTGGTCAAGTGTCCATTAAAATAGATGGTAAAAAACCTAATGCGCTTTATTACAAACAAATTCGCAATCAGTCTATTTACGAAAACATAGTAGAAAAAAAGGACATAAAAAAAACATCTGCTATTACAGTAGATTCTGCCTCTCGCAGTGATCGGTATATACTCGTAGCGGACTGGAAAGATAGCAAAGGAAAAAAGTTAATCGGGCGTGTCTACTATACTCCAGTAAAATTTGAAACGCCATAGATATGGCTCTCTATACTGTTGTAATAGAGAGCCATATGCTTAACTAATAGAATTAAGTGCTTGTGCAAGAGAAGAAGTAGTTTTAACATGTTCAAATGAAAGCCCTAAGCGAATGGCAGTTTGAGAAATTTCCGGTCGAATTCCAGATAAAATTGTTTGCACACCAATTAAACGAAGAGCTTTTACCAAATTAAAAATCTCTTGTGCCATCATCGTATCAATCGTAGCTACACCGAGCAGGTCAATACATAAATGTTCAACGCCTTTTTCCGAGCATTGCTGAAGTGTATTTTCTAAAATAAACTGACTTTTGACCGTTCCAATATCCCCCACAAGAGGCAAAAGTGCAACTTTGTTTTGAAGCATGATGACAGGAGAACTTAATTCATTAATTAACTCTTTCTGAGCGTTCAGCTGTTCTTGCGTATTTTTATGATATTCTTGAATAAAGATATAAATAGATAGATCAAAAGCTTTAACAATAATGTCATACCACATAAATATCTTATCTACGCTTACCTCATTCGAATGCAAAGAGATAAACTTCTTTAAATAATTAACGACAATTTTTTGTGAATTAAAATATTCTCGAATAATAAAGTGAAGAGGCGTACTTAAATGCTTTGGATCACGTGCTAGTTCTATCGACCACTGCTGAAAATCTGAAAAAAAATACTCCTCATCCTTTATAAATACGTCAAATAAATGCTGAAAATAATCTTGATTTTGCTGCTTCAGTTCTTTCACAATTGCTGGATTTTCACTCGAATAGACAGAAAACTCATTTTCATCGTCGAGCTGATTGTACCAGTCTTCAGTTAATTGAAGAGAATGTTCTTTGAAAAAATGATATAAGTCCTGATTTTTATGCATGAAGACTCTCCTTATATATGTATAGTCTAATTGATTTATAAATAAAGGCATAAAAGCATCCCCTGATCTAGAGTGAGGATGCTTATAAATAAATCCATTATGAAGCGCATTTATTTTCCTATACGCCTTATTTTCCCTAACTGTATACTCTCAAACCCAATTTATAAAAAAATAAACATTTTTTAACTAGCATATTCATGCATTTTAACTATTTTTCATAAAGAACCACTTCTTATGCTTATAGCTTTAGCTTCGGCAAGGCATCTTTAATGCTTTGATAGACTAAAATAAAGGACATATCATCTTCTATAGTGCTCATATGTATGGCCATGTCAGGAGAAATTCCTGTTAAAACAAGCTGAGTTCCCATGAGCTTCAGCCAATTGTAAATATTAAGAATATCACGGCCGAATGAATCATTAAATTGCGCTAATCCTGAGACGTCTAGGATTAAATAACGATCTTTGCTGCTTGTATTACGCGCGGTGAAGCTATTAAATAGCATTTCTATACGCCGTTCGTTTAACGTTCCGATTAATGGAAGAACAGAGATTTCTTCCTCTATTGGCACGATAGGAGTGGATAGCCTTTCCACTTCTTCCAAAGCCTGCTGAAGCTGTTCCTGGGCTGTAATTTCTATTGTTACGTCTTTTTGAACACCGATAAAGTAGTATTTATCTTCTTCTTCTATATATGTTGGGTCAATCGTTAGCTGATTATGAAAGAAAGAGCCGTCTTTTCGATAATTAACAAGCGTAACAGAGACTGACTGATTGCGGCTGATAGCGCTGCGAATTTCATCAACGTGGTGCGGGTTTGTAAGAGGACCTTGTAGAAAACGGCAATTTTCCCCTAATACTTCTTCTTCCTTATAGCCGGTCATAAGGGAAAACCCTTGATTGAGGTAAATAATTGGGTTATCAGGCAAAGAAGGGTCTGTCACGATAATACCAGATTGTGAGCTATGAAGGGCTTTATTTAAAATGGACCATTTTGAATCTTGAGCTTCAGGTGTAGTCAATGCATTCCCTCATTCCTTGGAATTTTTATAAAAATATTGTGACATAAACACGTCAAAAAAACAATTTTCGACGCGTTTGCTCCTAGAGAAAGAATGAAGATAAGGAAAAATATGTTATAATAGTTTCAGGAGCAAAGGGAGTGTGAACAAACGTGATAACCATCAATTTATTTAACGTTAGTTTCTTTGTGATGGCGCTAGTAGGCTTTATTCTCATTTTTTGTTTGCGGCTAAAGTTCAAGCGGCCACTGTCATTATTTAAATGGTCTTTTTTGTTCGGAACGATGCTGCTGTCGCTAAGTTTATACTTGTTTATGGCGACCAGCCAATATATTCATTTGATATGCAATACAATCGGCTCAGTTATGACAGCGCTCTATCTTATCAGTATTATGGTCGGAGCAGAAGAGTCATAAATACATATGTTTGAAAGTCTATTGAAAGTGGAAGATAAGTAGAAATGCTTAAAAGAGAACGAGACGAACTTACATTCTTTGAGCCGAAATGATGACAACTGGAAAAACACCTCGGTA